>Ga0105239_10003485_pt1 | contig 19259 bp, 25 predicted proteins | sample KBSC44metaG_FD_92761 | JGI IMG/M metagenome (GOLD analysis project Ga0105239, IMG submission 92761) | Corn rhizosphere microbial communities from Kellogg Biological Station, Michigan, USA - KBS C4-4 metaG | ecosystem: Host-associated > Plants > Roots > Rhizosphere > Soil | place: Michigan, USA...
CCGATCGCCGCGATGCTGGTCGAGATGTTCCCGACGCGGATCCGCTACACGTCGATGTCGCTGCCCTATCACATCGGCAACGGCTGGTTCGGCGGCTTCCTGCCGGCGACCGCGTTCGCGATCGTCGCGGCGAAGGGCAACATCTATTCGGGGCTCTGGTATCCGATCGTGATCGCGCTGGCCACGTTCGTGATCGGTCTGCTGTTCGTCAAGGAGACGAAGGACTCGAACATCTACGCGCAGGACTGATGAGGTCGGGCAGGCGGGGGGCACCCCGCCTGCAACCCGGGCCGCCGGCAACTTTTTTCGGGGAAGATGAAAAAGGTGTTGACAGCCCGCCGGCACATCTGCATAATTCAATTCTTCGGCGAATTAGCTCAGTCGGTTAGAGCGACGGAATCATAATCCGCAGGTCCGGGGTTCGAATCCCTGATTCGCCACCAAATGCGAAAGGGCTCAGCGCAAGCTGGGCCCTTTTTCTTTGCTCCGCAAACACGACATCGCTCCGCAAATGTCGTAGCACTGCCCCCTCACACCGCCTACGAGGCATCCCAATCGACGCCGCGAACTAGAGGCCATCCGCCCCCTATGCGGACCGCTTTCTAGATAACGCCAAGGGTGCGCCGCCAGTCAGTCTCAACAAGCTGGTTTCGAACGAACCTCGGGCGGCTTGGATCGTCGCAACCTCAGCATCAAATTCAGTTTGTGACAACACGCCGTCACGAAGATCCGCTTCACACTCTTTCTGTTCATCCGCAAGCCGAGCAATCTCGGCCGTCAACAGACCAACCATCAACATGGTGCTTTTGCGGTACTCCACTGACTCTGGATCATTCAACTGAAGTAGCGCCTCCGTGTGCCGACCATAATCGGACGTTGCACGAATCTCCCCGGTCGTCGCATCAAAACGGAGATGACTCGCCATCTCGTGGTCACACGGATTCACTACAAAAGGCCCAGCCGACTCATCTGCGGGCCAATCATCACTCTTTCGACTGTTACAACTCCCGCAACAATAATAGAGGTTATCGTAATCGCAAACCAAATGCGCGAAGCGGGTGTTGCCTTTGGGCCGGTAATGGTCCGCACCGAAGTTCAAATTCGGTGCACTACTATCCGGCTGTCGACAATACACACACACGCGCGAAAATTCGACTTGTAACCAGCGCTTGTATGTCTGGTAGCGCTTGTATACCGGGGGGACAAACTTCCGCGCGTGCTTCGCTTTCGGATACCGAAAAAGACTCATGTCCGTCCAGACGCAGCATGGCGAGCACGTCTCGCCTCCCGCTCCTGAGCACGAGCATTGCGAGCCGCTACGCTGTGCTCCAGTTGCTCTGCCATTCCGGCGACTACAGCAACCTGCTCAGCTGAAACTCTAGGTGCAATTCTTAGCAGACGTTCGTTCAATATCTCCAGCCTCGACGCCGTTTCCGTCTCGCCCGGAGACCTGGCGGAGAGCTTCGCCAGCAAGAGAACGCGCTCCCGCGCCAGACGTTCCGCGTCGCCGTTTGGAGCGGCATGTGTCGCACTTTCAGCGATCTCAGAAGCGGCACTCTCGTCCACGGTCGGCGTGGGAATCGCAGCAGGCAGCTCCAACGCATCACGTATAGGCGTCACCTCGCGGTCGCGAGCGCGCCCCACAAAAACGTTCGCATACCCCGTTTTCGTGTTGATAAATCTAGTCCCTTGATAGCGGGATGCCTGCCGAGACGTTGATTCATCTTGGAACAACGACAACGAGTTCCCAATGAACCCCGTGTTGGTCGTAGGATTTGTGTTGGTGTAGTAGCTCATGGTCTCCGCTCAGCCTTTGAAAGCTTCGGCGTTTCCAGATAATCGCGCGCCGCGTCGCCGATAGCCCAGTCGAACACATCGAATGCTTGGGAATGCATCGCATCAAGCGCGTCGGCAGCGTCCGCGACCGCAACGCCAGTCCGGTGCACATCGATATCGAGCAGGTACAGCGGCCATTCCGGTTTGGCCTCTTCATTCACGGTGTCCGACTGCTTTAGCTTGATGCCGTGCTGAAGCAAGCAACCGCCGTCCTCTGCCAACAAATTTAGTCTACCGGAATACTCTTGCACACCCGCGAAATGCGCAGTACGAAGAGGGGCAATCAACTCGGGATTGATCCAGCCCTCCGTTGCAGGGTCGGCGCCTGCGTCTATGACGTTGATGTACCTCATCCCCACTCGGGTGAAGAGATCTGAGTCGATGATCTTCGAGGCCGCGCCGACAACTCGCATCACACGTTCCCGGAGGTTCGCATACTCCGTATATGCGATCGTTTCGATCGAGAATGCGCTTTCCTTCAGAGAGACAGTCCAAGTCAACTTTTCCGAACGGAACACGTGCTTGTTAACTGGTCCAGATGGCTCGCCACCAAAATTGATCGCTACCTCTTTGGCCAGCTCCAGATGGGGGTATTCTTTCCGCAACGCCGAGACAAAGGCTGCTGGAGGACGAGTCCCACCGAGTTCAAGCAAGGTCGGAAAGCGAAACTCACAAACTGCTTGCCGCAGGAAGTTTCTCTTATAGCGATCGACGTTCTGAGAACGAACGTTCACCAGAGAGTCTGCGTTCCACTTTGAAGTCACATTTTCACCATGCGGAATTTGTCGTCGGTGGAGTTCGCGCCATTCTGCCATGAAAACATGAGCGCTCAACCCCAATGCAAAACGCGGGCTGGCCGACCCGACCGCGTCAGTCGTCAGGGCCTCTCACTTGGTTGGATCAACCCTATCGCCCTTGCGCTCCCGAACATAGTGCTCGGTCATCGCGATCGATTTATGCCCCAATTGGCGCTGTGCTGCTCGAATGTCGCCCGCCGACTCGGTTTTGTCGGTCCCCGCCTTTGCACGAAGATCACGAAACTGAAAGGCATCCTTCGCTACGCCTGCCAACTCGCGCGCACGATCGAATCGAAACCGTAATGCGTCCGCCATCAACCGACCACCCGTTTCGTTCACAACGAGTGCTGTGCTGACAACCCCATACCCCTTCTTGCGAGCACGGATACGCTCCAACACGCCGGCCAGCCGCCCCGTCACTGAGATTCGCAGCCGCTTACCGCGTTTACCCTGCTCGACCCATAGCTCTCCATCTTTGATATCGCGTTCGTCAAACTTAAGCGTATCCGCCGGCCGCTGCCCGGTCAGGTATGCAAGATCCATCGCGTCGCGTAACGGTTGATCCGCAACTTCCCAGACTTTCTGAAACACGTCGTCCTCGACGTATACGTTTCGGCCCGTCTCCTTGTTACGACGAACCCCGGTGCTAGGATTCGTCGCGTCGGTCAGTCCGTGCTCGCGAGCAAAGTTGAAGATATGCGAAAACAGCGCAATCTCACGGTTCGCCCGCACATGCCCCGCCTTTTCCGGCACTGGCTTCTTCCGCTCGACGTACCACGCCTTCGCCTGCTCCATGCGCCAGGACAGATACTGCCGGATGTGCACCGGTCGAACATCACCCAACAAGGCTGGCGGTTCATCGAAGAACTTGAAGAGATTTTCCAACTCGACCAGATTGTCGCGTTGCGTTCGCCGTGACTTCAGCGGCAACACATCACGCATGTATCGCTCGGCTGCATACCGGAACGTCACCAGATCGGTATGACGCGACCGGCTTTCGAGCTCCAGCTCTGACCACTTACGTACGGCCTCAACAAAGTCCGAACCAAGCGGGATCTCTTTCCGTGGCACGCCACCCGTGTCGTAATAGTAATAAACGACACCGCTCCTCTGCGTCCTAGCCCTCATGCGAGGCGGAAGGTTCAAATTCTTCGTTCTTCGTCGGCCCATTTCATCCAACAATCACACGCGGCTCCCAACCGCGTCGCACAGTACGAGGGGCACTTTCGCGCTTACCCTCGATCGTCGACCGAGCCACAATCGGCCGACCAGCAGCGTTCACATAAAACGCTATCCCCATGCGACGAAGCGCATCGATCTGCTTCGACTTCAACTTACGCCCCGTCAAAACCGCCAACTCTTCTACCGAGAGAAACGTTTCGACGGTCATCACGCCTCCCTAGTCGAAAGCCAAAAGCACCCGAGCTCTTGGTTCCAATAGGTCTGACATCGATCAAGCGGCGCACCTACACGCATCGCCGCCTCAAACGCAATACGCAACGCGTCAGCCGGACTATCCGACAACACGTGATCGATCGGCATGACTTCAGGCACGGTCACGCCACGACTTGTCCAATATCGCTTTTCGTTAAGCGAGTGTTCCGCGAAATCCTTCGTGATGTACTTAGCGAGGTACGACGCCAGCTTGTGCCTTAGCCCCTTCTCGCGAAACGGATTGCGCACATGGATATTGCCGTTCCCAACACCAACGATGCTCTGCCAAATTGAACGCAGCACTCGATAGTTCTGACGCCCCTTCACCGCAATATGCAGATGCCACGCGCCACGTCCCTGACGCTCAGCTACCGCTACATACTGAAAATCGGACAGCTTCGACAACCGGCGACGAAATGCATCGAAATCCCGCTTCAAGCGAGCCTTGTCTTCCATGTTTTCTCGATACGTCAGCGTGGTCATCCGGTCGGCACCAATCGCCTTACAACGAAGCCGCACTTGCTGTTTGGCACGCTTCGCCGCGTCCATAAGATTGGCTTCGCTGTTATCCGACTCGCCGCGCTTCGCCTTTGGTCTAGCATTCAGCGACAACGCGCCCATGTATCGATCGAATCGCGTCGCAGTCACCTCCACCTGACCATCACCGAAGTTTCGACCACGAACCACCCACTCCCGGCGAAAGGCCGAGAAATCGCCTATACTCTCGTCGTGCATTGCAACTAGCCCTTGTAATGCTGTTGTACGAGCCCTGAACCGTTGCCGCGGTCAGGGCTTTTTCTTTGCTTGCCTACAGAACAATCGACTCAAACAGCTCTCGCTCAAAACAACCGGCCAACGCACTATCAGCCCACTCCAGTACGGCCTCCATCGACTCGAAACGCTGAACGCACCCATCGTCGAAACTGATCCGACCAACCCGGCACCAAGAAGGCATGCGCGACCGATCCTTACCGGGTTTCACCAGAATCAGCGTCCCAGCGACAACGTACAAACCAAGCTTCCGCCTCACCACCATCACCGGTGCCCGACCGTCCGGAACCGCGACAAGCAATTTCGGTAAAACCGCCACAAGGTCCACCCCCTCTCCGAAATCGACCGTCCCGAAGCGATGCCATCTCGCGTTCGCCCCACATTCATTCATATCAGTACTCCTTCAGTCCTATCGCACAACATTGCTGCCCTCATCCGTTAAGTGTCCCTGATACAAGTTTAGGGGCCGCGCTTTGCGCGGCCCGCCCAGCGCGCTCTGCTTGCGCTCGGCGCGCCGCGCAAAGCTGACACCCCTCACACTCCTTCACCACACGCCGCTTGGTTCGGCAATGGGTTGCGCCGTCCCATGGCCGACACAACCCATTGCCAGAGCGTGCAGCGGTGTAGCTGCCGTCAAGGCCATGCCCTTCGGGTCGCTACGCGAGCCTTGACCGCAGCGCGACCGCTACCGCTTCGTTACAGGTCAGAGACCTTGCTCACCTGCAACACCAGCAACACTTCTGTACGCCCCTTCGAACCGGACTTCCCATCGAGGAAACTCGGTAACCAACCGACCGAATTGCGCGAACGCGACTCCTGATCCTGAACCAACCCGCCGAGCACGATCACCTCGCCGTCCTTCATGCTCACCGTTGTCTGCATCTGCCGCGTGTTTTTCGTCGGCGAATTGTTCACGCCTGTAGTGGTAGCCACGAAACTCGACATCTGCTCTTGAAGCTGCACCTGGATCACGTCCGCCATCACGGTCGGCTGAACGTCGAAAATCAAGCCCGCGTCCTGGTACTGCACCGACTGGACGGGCGTGCCACTCACCCCCTGATAGCTGATACTGCCAAGCGTCGGGACCTGAGAGCCGACATTGAGCCGCACACTGGAACCAGACAGCACCCGCGCGTGCGGATCGCTGACCTGCTTGAATCGCGTGTCTGCGTTCAGTGCTGAAATCGCGAGATTGAGGTAATTGCTCGTGAAGCGCAGCGCCGTCGCGTCCTGGTCAGTCGGCCCATTCGAAAACGAAAACTGCCCGCCAATGCCGTTCAGCACCTTGGCCGCAATCGAAAACGCCGAGTTCTGGTCGTTCCGCGTATTCACCTCATATACCCAGCCGCGCACCACCACCTCGCCTGCCGCCCGGTCCAGTTCGGGCAACAGTCTCTTCACATCACGGATCTCCGCCGCAGACCCGATAAACACCAAATCGTCCCCAACCGAGATAGCCGCGTGAGGCCGCAGCGGCACCGGTGCAATGACACTCGGCACGCCAGAAGCGCCCACCGGGGCCGCAAGCACATCAAGCGGCACCGAACCAGCGACCGAGCCTGCCGAAGCCGTCATGCGCCCGGAAAACAGCGGCTGCAATGCTTGAGAAAGATAGTCGGCCGTGCGGAAACGCGGGTGATACACATACGTGTCCCTCTCAGGGCGCTTCACCTCATCCGCCGGCCTCTTCGAGACAAAGTCCACCCCTTCTCGCGTCTCGACCCTGAAGCCCTGCGAGTCCAGGAACACTTTCACAAACGCACGCAGGTCGCCCGACTTGCCGTCGTACTGAAACGACACCAGCCGCGTATCCTGCAACACCTCCGAGCTGATCACGTGCGGCACATGCATGGCATCGCCGTACAACAGATCGACAAGCTGGCCGACGTTCACGAAACGCAGATCGAACGCCCCACCCTTTACGCGCGGCAACGGCTGCAACGGCACGGACGGCGACGCCTCAACGCCCACCGGCGCGACCACCCCCGGAAGCGGCGGCAACGCCGGAACCGGTGGAACCGACCCGGCCGCGAAAACCGACCACGAAAGCAGCACTCCGCAAATCGTTCCAACCAAACGCTTCATTTGCGTCCCCCGACCACGCTATCGTTCCCTGCGGCCACAGCCGCCACGCCGGTCCAGACAGCCACTCGCTCACCGTCGACCACGCCCGTCACTCCCAGCGTCTCGCCCCTGAACTCGTCAACTACCTCACGCCTGAAACGTCCACCGCCGTCCGCCAGAATCACGTAGCCGCGCCCGTCCACTGCATACTGCCCCGCCACCCGCCACGTCTTAGAATCCCCCTTACTCGCAGGAAGCTTCAAAGAACCATCTTCAGGACTGCCGACAGGCAATGAAGCGGGCACGTCCTTCTTGCCGGACATGCCGAACCCGCTATGCACGCTCCTAAAGCCCAACCACGCGAGCACCACAGCCGCGACCAGAGCGACCGGCAACACAAAAAGCGCCTTCGGAATGACACCCTTGCCCTTGGTGTGCATTTCGGCACTGGTATACAGCTCGTACACGTCCTTCGGATATCGCCACGGCGTCTTAACCGCATCGCGAAAGCCCGCGTTCGGGTTGTGCACCATGTCCCACTCGTACACCATCGCTCGCGACATGTTGAACAGCCGCCGCACGTGGACGTGTCGCCCGCAAATATCGCGAACCGTCTTGTTCATACGGTTCGGATGCTGCGTGATCACCACGAAGTCGACGCCCTTGTGACGATGCACGTGCAGCTCCGCGATATCCGGCGTCGGCTTCGTCCCGGCCGACACTGGCGCCCAGATCCGTTGGACCTCATCGACAACGATGATGTCGTTCGGCTGGCAACGGTTATGCCAGTCGCGCACCCAGTCGTCGTCGACCAGCTCATGCTCGAGCAGCAGCCCCTTAATGCCATTCACCACGAGACGCCGCCCCGCCGCAACCTCACGACGCAGCCACCACACCGTGTACAGCGTCTTCCCGCTGCCGGGATTGCCGGTTATCAGATGGATCATTTGATGAAGAATTTTTTAGCGCCAGCAAAGCCCGCCATCGCAATGCGCGCGCTTATGCCGCCACCGATATACCCGATGCCCTGGAACACCCCGCCCATCGCCAACACGTTCGCCATGTCAGACGTCAACCCGCCAACCGCCGACGTCAGCCACGACAGCGCCGTATTAATCGCGAGATCGATCCCACCCACGGTCAGCACGCCGACGCCCAACGCGATCAGCGCCTGTACGACAAGCGGCTGAACCAGCCCGAGCAGCCACACCGCCCACGTCATCTCCCATACCTCTGCATCATCTGATCAACTGCGTCATATGCATGGTCGGCCCGATGCACAATTGACGACACCATGTGCACTAAAAGCACCACCATCACCGCACCGCAAATCACAAGCACTTTCATAGCGACACCCCCATAGCAACGATCAAAGCGGCCGCCAGCGCACAGATCGCCAACACAAGCGGTCGCACTTTTTGCACGAACGAACACATCGGATCCCACGCCAGCGAAACAGTCGTACCTAGCACCTCGATCACCTGAGGCGCAGGACAAACGCCATCGGCTGCACCCACGCTCCACGGCGACATCGACACCTGGGCCGAGCTCGTCGGAATCGGTGGTGCCGCCGGAGCAGTGCCAAGCGGCTGGCAGGCCGCCGCATTCGGGAACTGCGTACAGTCGTTCTCAGCCGTACCGGTGTTCGTACCCGTCCCGGTGCCAGAGCCCGTGCCTGCACCAGTTCCCGTACCGGTGCCGGTGCCGGCCGTGGGCGAAATCGGAATCACCGTGGTCCCGCTCGGCGCAGGCACGGTCAACATATCGCTCCAGCTCGGCGTCGACACACCCACATCACCAACTGTCACAGGGTTCACCGCGTCATAAGGCAGGCCCCCGTATCCCGGCTGCGCCACAGCATCGCGCCACAACCGATTAGCCAAGTCAGCAACGACCTGTTGGGGAACCGGCGAGGCTGGCTGACCTTGCGCCGCCGTCGTCAAAAGACCCGCGACCGTCGACAGATTGCCGGTCACCGGATTGACCAGCCCTTGCACGGTGCCCGCCGTCGGATACGTCAGTTGATGCGTGTAGTCCGGCCACTGTGCCTGGTCGCTCGACCCGGTGCGCGTGTCGGTGATCGTCACGCTGATGTAATTCGTCCCGCCTGCATTCGTCACCACCGACCACGAGCTAAGCGTCCATGTCTCGACCGCGCCATACAGATCCGGCTGCCCCACGTTCACCGGCGTCGTGAGAAACGCGTACCACTGCGCGAACTGCTGAGGCGTTGTCGCGTAAAGCTCGGCAGCACCGTCGATCGTGAAATAAGAAATCCCAGGCTGAACGGACGACGACGGTTGCATCGGCAGCGCCCAGCACGGCTGCGTGGACAGACAACCCGAGCCGCGATACATCGGCGCGCCTTGCGAAACCGCCGCCGCCCAGCAATGATTGCCAGCCGTACAGCCGCTCGCACCGGCGTTCGCGTTCCCCGGATACGCAAAATTCGTCACCGCAGGGGTCGGTCCAACGGTGACCGAAACTGGCATCGGCGCACCGTCCGGTGTCGTCCCCGCGCCCGTCGCAATCGAAAACTGCACGTTCTTCGACACCAAATACGCTGTACCTGCCAACACCCCGGCACCAGCCGCCACTGTCAGCCAAACCGGCGACGTCGCAATCCCGACCACCCCTGTCAGCGCAGCACTTCCGTACGACAGCGCACTGGCAGCTAGTCCAATCGCCGTCTCCGTAGACACCGCAGCCGCAGCAGACACAGCCAATCCACGGCGGGCCAGATTCGCTGCGATCGAGTTCCAGACGGCCGCGTTGATACTTCCGGTAAACGCCCCTGCCGGCACTGCGATAGCCTGCGCGTGAGCCTGCTGCTGCACCAACACCGCCAGCAACGCAAACGTCACAACGATCCTTTTCCACATGGCGGTCACGCAAACAGGATGAAACCCACCAGCCAACACGTCGCAACCACAATGCCGACGCACTCATAGAACCAAGTCATCACGCCTCCCCGCCCGAATTGAAATGGTCACGCAGCACCCGCAGGCCATAAGCCACCCCCAGCACTGCCAACACAGCCCCACCGATCTCAAGGCCCACCGTCTCGCCACCGGCCACCGGCTCATCACTCGCAAGCGTCGAAACTTGCAACTGCAACGTATTCCCTGCCGAATCAGTGCCGCACACCACCGAATGCCCACCCGACGACACATACGTAACGCCAGCAACACCAGCAGGCCCACAAACAATCGCCGTCAGCGCCATACGCCCTCCGACTCAACCGCGCACAAAGGCCAAACAACGCCGGAAGCCCTCACGCACCACCACCAGCGCAACAGCAACGACCACCACCCACACCGATACCGGCCAGTCCGGCAACGACTGCGAAGCAACGGCACGAGAAGGCCCCGAACCATGCCCCACCACCGCCGCACCCATCATCACAATGCTCATAACCGACCCCACATAAAAAGAGGCGTCCGGTTGCCCAAACGCCCCTCGTGCTCCCCGCGAGCCGATTAACGACCGAGGAAGGAACCCACCTTGCGGAAGCCCCATGCGACAGCCGCAACGCCCAACACTGCACCACCAACAGCCACGACCGCAGGCGTCACTGCGCTGACCGAAGCGGTCACTGCGGTTACGTCCACGCCCGATGCCTGCGCAAACGCGCCAGCCGAAGCCGCCACACCGCCCGCGAGAACTGCCAACTTCATCTTCAACTTCTTCATGAGATCACCCCTTAAACACGGCCCAAAGAAAAAGACCCATCCGCCCGGGCCAGCCGCGAACGAATCGACTAACCCTTTACTTACGCGGCCCCCGCAAACGCTCGACCAGACGAAGGAACAGATGCGCCGCCAACAGCACGTTCATCAATGCGAGCTGAGCCGAAACCGGATCGACCGCGTACGACGACAGGCGATACATCGCTTATGCCGCCTTCGGCTGCGGTTTCGCGGGTCCGAATGGCGACAACGAGACAATCTGCGGCACCAAGCGGCCTTGATCTTGTCCGTAACCCATACCGAACGAAAACTCAGCCAGATAATCGCCCGGCTGAATATCCTTGAATTCGCGAGGCAAATTGATCGTACCAACGACAACTTGCTCACCCCCAGCTTCAGAATGTTGAGTAAGTACGCAATGGGCTGTCCGAATCTCGAATGGCAGACCCGTTTTCTTAGAAGTTCCGGAATTTGATGCAATCGCCAAAATGGTAAGTTTTTGTTTTGCCATGGATATCACCGATCTTTAATTATCGAAAGCGTCACCGTGAATCGAACGCAGACGAACAGTACACAGCGCGCCGCAAAGCCACAATCCCCCGAAGAATTGCAGTTCACCAAATGCACCCCATTCACCCCACCAAATATGATCATTTAGTAGAATCATTTGATCCGCTTTAGTCCCAACAGACCACACGCGCTTGATAGACGAATTGAATTACAAAGGAACAATTAATTACTTGAATAATCTAAGAAAATTCAGATCGACGTTCAGCACGTATCGACTCGCACAACCATCGGAGATATGCGACCACGTCCACGGTGGCAAAAAATTTTTCTATCGGATAGCAACATCCGATTAGACCAACGGATCTCAACCCGCAAAGTACATATGCTCAAGCCGCTCAACTCGAAAGAATCTGACTCGCTCGACCTCACCGAGATGAGCTTCGCTCGATGGGAAAAGCTTCTGTCACGCGATGATGGGCGAGCAGCGGCTAGCCATCTCAGCGCCGGCCACCCCATCTACGTTCACGACGCTCTAACTCCAACTGGTTTGGTAACGAAAATTTGGCCCGACGGCCGACGGGAGCACGTTAGATTCAGTGCACAACAGGGCGAAGTTGCAGTTGGAGACGCGAGCCACGACGTGACCTGAAATTGCACCGCAACGTTGTGGGCGGGCTCGCGGAGATAGGGAGTTTAGAGGGAGAAATCTTGCTAGATTGCGGTGCAGGAATTCCCTTTACAGCATTGTTTTTATTGATAATTCCGGTGGAATCATAATCCGCAGGTCCGGGGTTCGAATCCCTGATTCGCCACCAAATGCGAAAAGCCGCTGTTCCGCAAGGAACAGCGGCTTTTTTCATTGCTGCATCCGTCGCGCGTCGCCCGTCCCTCAGGCCACGCGCGCTCGGCGCTACGCCACCACCGAGCCGCGCTCCTCCACGGCATCCACACGCACCTTCCCGCGCCAGTTCTCCCCGCCCTCCAACGCCGGCGTCGACTCGAACAGCTCCGCGAGCCAGTCCGCGAACACCCGCACCTTCTGCGACAGATGCCGGTTGTGCGGATACACGATCGAAATCGGCTTGGGCTTCGGATTGCAGTCGGGCAGCACCTCGACCAGCGAGCCGTCGCGCAGGTTCGGCAGCACCATGAACAGCGTCGGCTGGATCATCCCGAACCCTTCGAGCCCGCACGTCACGTACGCATCCGAATCGTTCACGGTGACACTGCCGTTCATCCGCACCTCGAGCGGCTTGCCGTCGATCATGAACACCCACGGAATCGCCCGCGCGCCGTGGCTCGCGCGGAAATTGACCGCATGGTGGTCGGCCAGGTCGGCGATCTCCTGCGGCTCGCCGTGACGCGCCAGATAGTCGGGCGACGCGCAGGTCACGCGCTTGAGCATCCCGATCCGCCGCGCGACCATCGACGAATCCTCGAGCGGCCCGACCCGGATCATGCAGTCGATGCCCTCCTCGACCGGATCCACGTAGCGGTCCGACAGGCCAAGGTCGAGCGTGATGTCCGGATAGCGCTGCCGGAAGATCGACAGCGCCGGCAACACCACGCGCCGCCCGAGCGAGCTCGGCATGTGCACGCGCAGTACGCCGCTCGGCTTGCGGTTGCCGGACTGGAAACTCGCGTCGGCCTCCGCGATCTCCGAGATGATCTTCATGCAATGCTCGTAGTACGCGGCGCCCTCCGGCGTCAGCGACAGCCGGCGCGTCGTCCGGTGCATCAGCCGCACACCGAGCAGCGCCTCGAGATTCTGGATGATGGTCGTGACCGACGCGCGCGGCATCGCGAGCGTGTCGGCCGCGCGCGTAAAGCTGTTCGCGTCGACCACGCGGGTGAAAACTTCCATTGCCTGGATGCGGTCCATGCTGCGCCCCCTTCGAATCGCCAACAGGACAGAATAGAGCGCGCAACGGGCGCGGCACAAGCCCCCGTCCATTGTTCTCGACTTCTGAATAGTCGACTCGCTTGGGACTGGAAAGTAACCGGCTTTCGTTCAGTTCGGGGCCACGATCGTTCCGTCCCCGGCTGCCGCGCATCGGCCACGCGCCGGCCGCCCGCGACATGCCCGCCCGCTATCGCACGAACCGTTCGCGATAGCCCTGCGGCGACACGCCGAGCACGCGCACGAAACTGCGCCGCAGCGTCTCTTCCGAACCGAAGCCGCATCGCGTGGCGATCCGCTTGACGGGCCACGCGGTTTCGCCGAGCAGACGCTGCGCGGCCTCGACGCGAATCTGCTCGACCGCGCGCGCGGGCGTGCGGCCGGTGCCCGCGCGGTAGTGGCGCACGAAGCTGCGCTCGCTCATGCTGACGCGCTCGGCGAGCGCGGGCACCGACAGGTCGGCCGTCAGGTGCTCGGCGATCCATGCATGCAGTTCGCCGAAACGATCGTCGGTGCGCTGCATCGACAGCATCGCGCTGAACTGTGCCTGCCCACCCGGCCGCTTCAGGAACACCACGAGTTCGCGCGCGGCGTCGAGCGCGACCGCGCGCCCGAGATCCTCCTCGACGAGCGCGAGCGCGAGATCGATGCCGGCCGTGACGCCGGCCGACGTCCACAGCGCGCCTTCGCGGATGAAGATCGGATCGGGCTCGACGCGCACGTTCGGGTAGCGCGCCGCGAATTCGTCGCAGCGCGCCCAGTGCGTGACCGCACGCCGCCCGTCGAGCAGCCCGGCCTCGGCGAGCAGGAACGCGCCCGTGCAGACCGACGCGACACGTCGCGCACGCCGCGCCTGCTGCCGGACCCAGCGCACCATCCGCGCATCCTGCGACGCGGCGCGCACGCCCTTGCCGCCGGCCACGATCACCGTATCCGGCCGAGCGGCGGAGCGCAGCGAATCGGCCATCACGACGAGGCCGGACGACGTCTCGATGGGCCCGGCCTCGACGGCGACGACGCGCGGCGCATACGGCGCGGGCTGCCCCCGTTCCTCCGCGAGTTCGTTGACGGACGCGAACACCTGCAGCGGCCCGCTCACGTCGAGCAACTGCACACGAGGGAACGCGAGAATCAGGATCGAGCGCGGCGCGGTAGGCATGGCGATTGGCTGAAAACGTGGGTGATATGGCAATTTCGCCAAACACTACGCGCCTAGAATCGATCTGTCCATCGTGCGCCGGCCGCGGCGCCCCCTTCCCTACGGAGTGTTCGCATGACCCTGCATATCGGCCTTCTCGTGTTTCCGGGCGTCCAGCAACTCGATCTCACCGGCCCGCACGACGTGCTCGCGTCGCTGCCCGACGCGGCTGTCCACCTGCTCTGGAAATCGCGCGACACCGTCGCGTCGAGCAGCGGCCTCGCGCTCGCGCCGACCTGCACGTACGACGACTGCCCGCCGCTCGACGTGATCTGCGTACCCGGCGGCATCGGCATCAACGACCTGCTGCTCGATGCGGAAACGATCGCGTTCGTACAGCAGCGCGCGGCCACCGCGCGCTACGTGACGTCGGTCTGCACGGGCGCACTGCTGCTCGGCGTGGCCGGCCTGCTGCGCGGACGCCGCGCGACGACGCACTGGGCGTTTCACGAACTGCTCGAACCGCTCGGTGCGGTGCCCGTGCGCGAGCGCGTGGTGCGCGACGGCAACCTGATCACCGGCGGCGGCGTGACGGCCGGCATCGACTTCGCATTGACGATCGCCGCCGAACTCGCGGGCGACGAAGAGGCGCAGTCGATCCAGCTGGCGCTCGAATACGCGCCGGCGCCGCCGTTCGACGCGGGCTCGCCGGATACCGCACCCGCGTCGGTGCTGAAGCGCGTGACCGAGCGCTCGGCGGCGGGGCTGGAGAAGCGCCGGCAGACGATCGACGCGGCCTTGCGCGCGATGGCGCGCTGATCCCGAGCACACCGAATCCGGCGGGCAAACGACACGACCACGCCGCCCGCCCTGCGCAGCATCCACACTCACGGACTTATCGATGAACATCATCCGCAGCACCGCGTTCACCGCCGAGCGCCCATGGGGCGCGCTGGACATCGCGAACCTGAACGGCATCACGGTCCGCCTGCACTGGACCGATCATCCGTACCGATGGCACGTGAACGACGGAGAGGAAGTTTTCGCGGTGCTCGACGGCCGTGTCGAGATGCGCTACCGCGAAGCGGGCATCGAGCACGCGACGGTACTCGAAACGGGCGACGTATTCCACGCGACGATCGGCACCGAACACGTCGCGCACCCGCTCGGCGAAGCGCGCATCCTGGTGGTCGAGACCGAAGGCAGCGTCTGACGACGGGCAGCCCGCGGCGGCCGCCGCACCGATTCGACGGGCGTCAGCCCGAGATGGTGCCGGTGCCCTGCGACGGGATCAGCTTCGGCTGCGGCGTGCACAGGCACTGGCACAGGTCGTGTTCGAGCGCGACGACCTTGCCCATCACGGTCATCGTCCGCTCGCCGCCGTCGGACACGATCACGCCCTGGGTCTTGCACGCGGCGCAGAATACGGGCGCGCCGAGATAGGCGAGTTCGCGGCCGTCGAACGACGAATTGGCGATGCCGTCGAGCACGACGCCGCCATGGTCGGTCGTGTCGCCCTTCAGAATGAATTTACGGCTCATGGTTCGGCTCTCCCTCGGAAACGCCGCGCGGCACGGCGTCGGGCCGCGTACGCGCAGTCGGTATCCGCCCGTCGGTCGCGGGCGTTTCGCGAGGATATCACCGCGCGCTCGAGCGCCGTCGTGCGGATCAGAACTTGTGCCGCATGCCGACGCGCGCCTGCAGCTGCCGATCGTTCGCGGATGCACCGGGCCCGTTGATCGCCGCGACAGCGAGGTGCCCCGTCGAGTCGGTGCCCGATGCGCGCTGATAAACGGCGCTCACGTAGACGTCGGTGCGCTTCGACAGGAAGTAGTCGAGCCCCGCCGCGACCTGGTGATACGTCGCACCGTCGCGGCCGTTCACGCCGCCGCCGTGCGTGTAGTCGTACGCCACGCCGCCGAACAGCGAGGTCATGAACTGGTAGCGCACGCTCGCCTCCACGTTGTTGAACACCGCGTTGCCGGACACGACACGCTGTCGGTGCATACCGACAGCGTGTCGTGCGTGCCGCAGCTCTTCATGGAGATCGACTGGATACGCGAACGGATGGTCACGATCGATGTGAAGGAGACGATTCCGACCGTGTCGGCCGGCGTGCTCACGCGACGCGATGCGTTGAACACGGTCGCATGCGACTACCTGATCCACTGCTTCGTCGAGGCCGTGCGCCGGTACGATCCCGCGAAACTGCTGTGGCGATCGTGACCTGTCCTATTCGATTCGAATCGCACTACGAATATCGATTTTCTTTATAAGAAAAATCACGTCTAATTTCGTACAATTACTAAATACAAATCGAGGCAGAAGGTTTATATAGGACCAATCCCACCGATAAGATTCGACAAGGCAACGGCCTCGTAACGCGTTATTTTGAGACCGTTCCAGCGGCCGATCAACACATCATTTCGTAATACTTATTCGCCTGGGTCGTTCGTTCAAATACGACGCATCGGCAGATAGAATTAAACAAACAATTCTATTTACCGATAAAAAATGGACGAACTCCTGCCAATGCGGCTATTCATCAAGGTGGCCGAACTTCATAGTTTCGCGCGTGCAGCCACGGAACTGAACATCTCCAACTCGTCGGCTACCCGCCTCATCATGGGCATCGAGGACCGGCTCGGCGCACGCCTGCTGAACCGCACGACGCGCAGCCTGTCGCTCACCGATGCCGGTCATCTGTATCTCGCGCAGATCCGTCACGTGGTCGAGGAAATCGACCGCGTCGAGGAAACGATCGCGTCGATGCATCACGAGCCGATCGGGTCGCTGAAGATCGCCGCGCCGGTCATGTTCGGCATGCACGTGCTCGCCCCGGCGATCGATGCATTCAAGACGCTGCATCCAGCCATCGTGCCGGAAGTCACGATCGTCGACCGCCATGTCGATCTCGTATCGGAAGGCTTCGACGTCGGGCTGCTGCTGTCGCAGCGCATCAGCACCAACACGCTGGTGACGCGGCCGCTCACGCGACTCAAGCGGATCGTCTGCGCGGCGCCCCGGTATGTCGAAGCCCACGGCGCACCGATCCATCCGCACGATCTCGCGTCGCACGCGTGCCTCACGTTCCATGCCGACTTCGCGGGCGAATACATGTCGTTCGATCACGAGCCGACGCGCGTCGCGGTGCGACCGAACAAATCCGCATCGTCGAACAACATCGGGTTGATCCGGAACTGGGCGTTGTCGGGCATGGGCATCGCGGTGCTGCCCGACTTCCTCGTCGAAGCGGATCTCGCCGACGGACGGCTGCTCGCGCTGCTTCCCGACTATCGGCTCGATGACCTCGAGATGAATATCGCGTACCCGAGCCGGCGGCACTTTCCGCGCAAGACGCGGCTTTTCGTCGATCACCTGGTCGAGTATTTCGTCAGGTGAAAGAAGGGTTCAATCGCGCACCTTTTTTTGCATCGACGCCGCGCGCCGTCGGCGAACCCGCGGCCCGCCGCGCAGCCGCGCCAGCCGGGCCACGGGCGGCCGCATCGCCGCCCACGCACGGTGCGGGCACACCTGTTGCGCGGCTACATCTCAGTAGTGAACCGCTCTTGGCAGCCGGCCGTTGAGGACTACACTAATCCTTAATGAGGTGCGGCCGGAGCCCGTGCCTCCAGGGAGACGCCGCCATGAATCGGCCACTGAATCGCATCCTGCCGCGCATGACCGGTAGTGCATCGGTCTGGACGTGGGTCAAGTGGTCGTTGCTGGCCGCGCTGGTGATCGCCGTGGCGATCCTCGTGCGGCTCGTGATGACCGAGATCGCGACGTCGCGCATGCAGGCGCACTACCTGTCCGAACTCACGCGCGACGTCGGCTACACGGTCGAGGCGGGCGCGAGCGACCACATCCGCTTCCCTGCGAACGGGCCGTACGACCAGCGCCTCGGTTATTCGATGATTCCCGCGTTCCAGGAGCGCCTGCTCGCACGCGGCTTCGTCGTCGGCAAGCAGGCGCGCGATTCCGACCGGATGCTGTCGCTCGCCGATCGCGGCCTGTTCCTTCCTTACGAAGAGAAAGATCAGGCCGGGCTGATGCTGTTCGACTCGACCGGCTCGCCGCTGTTCGCGACCGTGTTCCCGCAGCGCGTGTACGCCGACTTCGACACGGTGCCGCGCGTGGTCGCCGATTCGCTGGTGTTCATCGAGGATCGCTACCTGCTCGACCCGAACCAGCCGAACCGCAATCCGGCGATCGACTGGGGGCGCTTCAGCCGCGCGCTCGCCGATCAGGCGCTGCACGTCGTCAACCATCGCCAGGCGCGCCCGGGCGGCAGCACGCTCGCGACGCAGATCGAGAAGTTCCGCCATTCGCCCGACGGCCGCACCGCGACGCCGCCGGAGAAGCTGCGCCAGATCGCGTCCGCGTCGATCCTCGCGTACCTGAACGGCCCGCAGACGATGCTCGCGCGCCGCACGATTCTGGTGCGCTACCTGAACTCGGTGCCGCTCGCCGCGCGGCCGCACGTGGGTGAAATCAACGGTATCGGCGACGGTCTCGCCGCGTGGTACGGCCGCGACTTCAACGACGTGAACCGCATCCTGTCCGCGCCGACCACCGGCGACAACGTCGACGAGCAGGGCAAGGCGTTCCGCGAGGTGCTGTCGCTGATCATCGCGCAGCGCGCGCCGTCGTACTTCCTGAATCGCGGCTATCCGGCGCTGCAGAAGCTGACCGACAGCTACCTGCGGCTGCTGTCGAACGGCGGCGTGATCTCTCCCGCGCTGCGCGATGCGGCGCTCGCCGCGCAGATCGAGCGCGCCGCGCCGCCCGCCGCCGCGCGCGTGCAGTCGTTCGTGTCGCGCAAGGCCGTGTCGTCCGCGCGCGCGTCGCTGCTATCGGCGCTCGGCATCAGCGACCTGTACCAGCTCGACCAGCTCGATCTGGAAGCCACTAGCACGCTCGACAACGGCGTGCAGCAGGCGGTCGCCGACCGGCTCGCGCGGGCGTCGACCCGCGACGGCGCGCAGGCGGCCGGCCTGTACGGCTTCGAGATGCTCGCGCCGAAGGACGACCCGTCTCATCTGACGTACAGCTTCACGCTGTACGAGCATCGCAACGGCGCGAACATGCTGCGCGTGCAGACCGACAGCGTGAACCAG
>Ga0105239_10003486_pt1 | contig 19258 bp, 19 predicted proteins | sample KBSC44metaG_FD_92761 | JGI IMG/M metagenome (GOLD analysis project Ga0105239, IMG submission 92761) | Corn rhizosphere microbial communities from Kellogg Biological Station, Michigan, USA - KBS C4-4 metaG | ecosystem: Host-associated > Plants > Roots > Rhizosphere > Soil | place: Michigan, USA...
AGGACCTGGGGCACGAACGCCGCGAGCAGCGCGGCCGCGGACGCCAGCGTGGATCCGGTCAGCGCGTACACCGAGTACGCCAGGCCCACCGAGAGCACGTAGTCACCGGTCATCGAGACCAGCGCGGCGCCGAACAGCAGCCTCAGGTCGGGAGCCCGGCGGAGCAGGCGGGCGGGCGAGCGCAGGTCAACTGACGGCATGGCGACACCGTAGCGACATCATCGTGACGTCGCAATGGCATCGCACTGCCGTCAAGGCGACGACGCGGTCAGTCGATGCCCAGGTCGCGGCGCAGCTTGGTGACGTGCCCGGTGGCCTTGACGTTGTACTGGGCCAGCGCGATGGTGCCGTGCTCGTCGATCACGAAGGTCGAGCGGATGACGCCTTGGACCGTCCGGCCGTAGAGCTTCTTCTCACCGAACGCGCCATAGGCCTTCAGCACCGATGTGTCGGCGTCGGAGAGCAGCGTGATCGTCAGCCCGTCGCGCTCACGGAACGCGGCCAGCTTCGCCGGGGAGTCGGGCGAGATGCCGAGTACGTCGTACCCCTGGGCCTGGAGCGACGAGAGGGAGTCGGTGAAGTCGCAGGCCTGCTTGGTGCATCCGGGCGTCATGGCCGCGGGGTAGAAGTACACGATCGTCTTGCGTCCGCGGGAGTCGGCGAGCGACACGGTGGCGCCGTCGTCGGTGGGCAGGGTGAAGTCGGGTGCCGGATCACCGGCCGAGAGGCGAGTCATGGGCCGAACCTAGTCCTGCCCGGCGGGGTCGCCATTGGTAGCCTGCCCGGGTGAGCAAGGAGACCGCGGAGCTCGAGGCCCAGATGGAAGCCACGCGCGAGCGACTGGCCGACACCATCGACCAGCTGGTCTACCGCTCGAGCCCGAAGACCATCGCACGTCGCGAGATCACCTCGATCAAGGGCTACTTCGTCGACCTGCAGACCGGGCAACCCCGCACGACCAACATCCTCAAGGTCGCCGGCGGCGTGCTGGGCGTCGTGGTGCTGTTCGCCGCGGTGCGCAAGCTCGCCTCCGACTGAGTCGCCTGGGTTCCGCCGTGCCGGACAAGCTCCCGATCAAGATGCTCCACGACCGGATCCTGGTCGAGGTCGACAGGGAGAGCGGCGAACGCCGGTCCGCCGGCGGCATCGTGATCCCGGCGACCGCGGCGATGGGTGCCCGGCGCCTGGTCTGGTCACGTGTGGTCGCCGCGGGGCCCCACGCGCGCGCCGTGCAGGTCGACGATCGCGTGCTGTTCGACCCGGAGGACAAGGCCGAGGTCGAGGTGCAGGGTGACACGTACGTCGTGATGCGCGAGCGCGACATCCATGCGGTCGCCTCCGACCGGCTCGGGGACGAGACGGCGGGCCTCTACCTCTGACGCGTGGTCAGCCGGCGAGGTCGGACGACCAGCGCTCCTCGATACGGCCGAACCGCCACACGGCCAGCGCGAGCGCCCACGCCAGCACGAAGAGCGCGACGATGCCGTATCCGGCGTAGTCGAGGGGGATGCCGGCGATGGCCGCGATCGGGCCGGAGGTGATGTTCGCCTGGTCGGCCAGGACCCCGATCAGCTCGATGGTGCCGATGATCAGCGCGACCGCGACCGAGATGCTGGTGATCGTGATGTTGTAGAAGATCTTGCGCACCGGCTTGGCGAAGGCCCAGCCGTACGCCGCGTTCATGAAGACCCCGTCGATGGTGTCCATCAGGCACATGCCGGCCGCGAAGAGGATCGGCAGCACCAGGATCGCGTAGAAGGGCAGGTTCAGCGCGGCCGCGCCGCCGGCCAGTACCAGGAGCCCGACCTCGGTCGCGGTGTCGAAGCCGAGCCCGAAGAGAACGCCGATCGGGTAGATGTGCCAGGGCTTGCGCACGCTCTTGGTCAGGCCGCCGAGGAAGCGGTTCATGAAGCCGCGCTTGTTCAGCTGGTCCTCGAGCTGGGCCTCGTCGTACCGACCCTCGCGCATCTCGCGGAACACGCGCATGATCCCGAGCAGGACCACGAGGTTGAGGATCCCGAGGATCCAGAGGAACACACCCGAGACCGACGCCCCGATCACTCCGGTCAGCGAGTGCAGGGTGGAGTTGTCGTCCTCGACCGGGTTGGCCAGCGCCTTCACGCCCACCGACAGCAGGAGCGCCAGACCGAACACGATCGTCGAGTGGCCGAGCGAGAACCAGAAGCCGACGGACAGGGGCTTGCGGTCCTCGCCACGGTCGGCGTAGTCGGCCATCAGCTTGCGCGTCGTGTTGTCGACGGCGGCGATGTGGTCGGCGTCGAAGGCGTGACGGAGACCGAACGTGTAGGCCAGGACACCGACGCCCACGGTGAAGACCGGGTGGTCCCCGCCGAGCGTGAAGTGCTCGGGAGTCACGAAGCCGAGGAGCAGGCCGAAGCCGAGCACGTGCAGCAGCACGATGACGGAGCCCATGCCCGTCAGGGCGCGCCAGTCGGAGCGGCCGAGGCCGCGCCGGAAGCGGGTCAGGTTCGACTCGTCGCCGGAGACATCCGCGTACACCGTCTGCGCCATACCGCCATTTATTCGCATCTCGCTCCTTGTTGCAAGTTGCTTGCAACAAGGCGTACGGAGCGCGGCCCGGAACGGATGGGTGCCGGTCGGCCCGGACCGTCGCGACGTCCTCCCACGCCGTACGGCGCACGCAGGACACGACGCCATGCGAAAGCGGCGGGACCGCGTGTCGTGCACCAAGCCGGAACCCGGCAGCTCGTCAATCCCCCCGCACCGGCGGTCCCGCCGCAATGCCACCATCCAACGCCGGCGAGGCGTCGCGCGCCAGGGACTTTGGTCCCCGCCAGGAGGCGGCTGCCGGCGAGGCCTCGGCACCGCACTCGCGGCCGACTAGTTTGGGAGTGACCCGCCGGCGGTCTGAGCGGGGCCCCGACCTCTGGCACGACGAAAGGACCGAGATGACGCAGTACGCAGTGACCGACCCTCGTACCGGGGAGCGGGTCCGCGACGTCCCCACCGACACCGACGAGCAGGTGCTCGCGGCGGTCGGTGCCGCCCACGACGCCTTCACCAGCTGGGGTCGCACGAGCTCCGTCGCGGACCGGGCGAAGCTGGTCCGGCGCGTGTCCGAGCTCCACACCGAGCGGCGTGAGGAGCTCGCCGGTGCGATGAACCGCGAGATGGGCAAGGCGATGGACGACGCACTCGGCGAGGTCGACTTCAGCGCCGCGATCTACGGCTACTACGCCGATCACGCCGAGGAGTTCCTGGCCGACGAGGAGATCCCGCTCCTCGAGGGCGAGGGACGTGCCGTCGTACGTCGGCGCCCGCTCGGCGTGATCCTCGGGATCATGCCGTGGAACTACCCGGCGTACCAGGTCGCCCGGTTCGCCGGACCGAACCTGACCGCCGGCAACTCGGTCGTCCTCAAGCACGCGCCGCAGTGCCCGGAGTCGGCCGCGATCCTCGCCCAGATGTTCAAGGATGCGGGCTTCCCCGAGGGTGCCTACGTGAACGTCTATGCCTCCAACGAGCAGATCGAGGAGATCATCGGCGACCCGAGGATCCAGGGTGTCTCACTGACCGGGTCCGAACGCGCCGGCTCCGCCGTCGCCGCCACGGCCGGACGTCACCTGAAGAAGGTCGTGCTCGAGCTCGGCGGGTCCGACCCGTTCATCGTGCTCGGCTCCGACGACCTCGACGCCACCGTCGACGCGGCCGTCGAGGCCCGGATGGAGAACACCGGCCAGGCCTGCAACGCGGGCAAGCGCTTCATCGTCGCCGAGGACCTGCACGACGACTTCGTCGCGAGGTTCACCGCCAAGATGTTGGAGCGGGAGACGGGTCCGCTCTCGTCCGTCGCCGCCGCGGACCGACTCGAGGGGCAGGTCAAGAGCGCGGTCGCCGGGGGCGCCCACCTCGCGACGAACGGCGAGCGACACGGCGCGTTCTACCCCAGCGGCGTGCTCACCGGCGTCAGCAAGGACAGCGAGGCGTTCCATCAGGAGCTGTTCGGACCCGTGGCGATGGTGTTCAAGGCCAAGGACGAGGCCGAGGCGGTCGAGCTCGCCAACGACACGCCGTACGGGCTGGGCTCCTACGTCTACACCAACGACCCGGACCAGGCCGCCCGGGTCGCCGACCAGATCGATGCCGGCATGGTCTTCGTCAACGGCGTCGGCGCCGAGGGGGTCGAGCTGCCGTTCGGCGGCGTGAAGCGGTCCGGTTTCGGCCGTGAGCTGGGTCGCTTCGGGATCGAGGAGTTCGTCAACAAGAAGCTGATCCGCACCGTCACCTGACGGTCGCCGCGACCTCGCACGGGAGCGCCCCGGACCAGCACCGGCCCGGGGCGCTCCTGCGCGTCCGGCCATGTCACCAGGCTCCGCCCCGTCTCGTCTTGCGTTCGTCAGGACGTTTTCGAGGACGAGGAGTGATGTGCCGTGCGTGTGTTCGTGGCAGGTGGGACCGGGGTCGTGGGACAGCGGCTGGTGCCGCAGCTGGTGGCGGCGGGGCATGAGGTGACCGCGACGACAACCGGCAAGGCCAAGCTGGGGCTGCTGGAGCGGCTCGGTGCGAGAGGTGTCGTGATGGACGGCCTGGACGCCGTCTCGGTCGGCCAGGCGGTGGCCGAGGCCGCTCCCGACACGATCGTCCACCAGATGACGGCGATCGCTCCCGCCCACGCCGGCAAGCCCGACCTCAAGCACTTCGACCGGTGGTTCGGTCCCACCATCCGGCTGCGCACCGAGGGCACCGACCACCTGATGGCAGCGGCCGAGGCGACCGGCGTGCGGCACGTCGTCGCGCAGAGCTACGCCGACTGGAACGGCATCCGGGAAGGGGGCTGGGTCAAGACCGAGGAGGACCCGCTGGACACCCTGGAAGGCACGTCGGCCCAGCCGGCGATGGAGGCGCTGCGCCATCTCGAGGAGGCGGTGCTGGCGTCCGGAGGGGCCGTGCTGAGGTACGGCGGGCTGTACGGACCCGGCGCCACCGACGATCAGGTCGAGCTGATCCGCAAGCGGCAGTTCCCGCTGGTAGGGGCCGCCACCGGGTGGGGTTCGTGGGTCCATCTGGACGACGCAGCGCGCGCTACCGTGCTGGCTGTCGAGCAGAAGGCGAGCGGAGTGTTCAACATCGTCGACGACGAGCCGGCACCGGCGAACGAGTGGCTGCCGTACCTCGCCGAGTGCGCCGGCGCCAAGCGGCCGCGGCGCGTCCCCGTCTGGCTCGCACGGCTGCTGGCCGGTGACGTCGCGGTGACGATGATGACCCAGGGTCGGGGCTTCTCCAATGCGAAGGCCAAGCGCGAGCTCGGCTGGGAGCTGCAGTACCCGTCCTGGCGCCAGGGCTTCCGGGAGTCGCTGACGTGACCCGCACCGAGCAGTTCGACGAGCTGCGTCCGCTGCTGTTCGCGATCGCCTACCGGATCCTCGGCAGCGTCAGCGACGCCGAGGACGCGGTCCAGGACACCTGGCTGCGGTACGAGGCGTCGGCAACGGAGCCCACCTCGCCCAAGGCGTTCCTCTCGGCGGTCGTCACGCGGCTCTCGATCGACGTGCTGCGGTCGGCGCGGGTGCGACGTGAGGTGTACGTCGGCAACTGGTTCCCGGAGCCACTCGTCGACGATCCGTACGACGACCCGGCGCGGTCGGCGGAGCTCGCCGACTCGGTGTCGATGGCGTCCTTGTTGCTACTGGAGCGCCTCAGTCCACTGGAGCGTGCGGTGTTCGTGCTGCGCGAGGTGTTCGCGTTCGGCTTCCCCGAGATCGCGTCCGCCGTGGGCCGGTCGGAGGCGGCCTGCCGCCAGCTCGCCGTGCGCGCGCGACGGCACATGGACGCGGGCCGTCCGCGCTTCGACGCCGACCGTCGCGAGCAGGAGGAGCTCGCGGCGCGGTTCTTCGACGCGCTCCGTGAGGGCGACGTCGACGGACTGCGGGAGCTCCTGGCCGCCGACGTCCAGCTGGTGTCCGACAGCGGGGGCAAGGCACCGCAGTGGGGCAGGGGAGCGTTCGGTGCCGAGAACGTGGCCCGGCTGCTGGCGGCGTTCCTGCCGTGGCTGTCCGAGATCGACGTGACGATCGAGCAGCACGTGCTGAACGGCCAGCCGGGTGCCATCTTCCGGGATCGAGAGGGACGCGTGCTCAACACGTGGACCGTCGACATCCTCGGCGGACGGATCCAGGCGATCCGCACCGTGCTCAACCCGGAGAAGCTCGGGCACGTCGGCCCGGTCGCGGATGCGTGGGCCGTGCTGCAGGAAGCGACCGCCGCGAGGCGTCGTCCACGCTGAGACGGCGTGCCCTCAGCGCCGGCGGCAGGTGCTGTGGGCGTCGCGGCCGCTGGCGGCGCGGTACGCCGCGAACCCGGTGAGCTCGTGGCCGAGCCAGACGAACTCGGCACGACCGGGCCGCACCGGCGAGAGGTAGTGGTTGTGATCGATCCGCACCCGCCGGTTCTGCGCGGGGGTGCCGACCTCGCGTACGCGCTGCAGCAGCAGTGGCCGCCGGCGGTGGGTCGCCTCCACCGTGTTGTGGACCACCGTGGTGCGATGCACCTTGAACTGGAGGAGCAGCTCGGGAGACCCGTCGTTGTCGGTGTTGTCGTTGCGGAAGCGGTTGTGCGCGACCCGGACGTCGTACACGTCGCCACGGCGGGGGTTGTAGCCACCGAGCGCGAGTCCCACGTAGCGGCTTCCGCTCACGTGGTTGCCGGAGATCGCCACGGCGTTCGTGTGGCCACGATGGTTCTCCGCCCCGACCTCGATGCCGATGTCGCTCCTCGTCACCGTGTTCTTGCGGACCTGGATGTGCTTCCCGCCGTCGACGTAGATGCCGTCGGCGCAGTTGCACCAGCTGCCGTCCTCCCAGTACGCCGGGTTGCCCTCACTGATGATGCGACTGATCCGGTTGTGGGCGATCACGCCGTGTCGCGCGCGGTTGGCCGCGGTGTACCGATGGCGTCCGGTGAGCGTCGGCTCCCACCCGATCGCGTCGATCCCGATGTTGTCGTCGTCATGGATGTGGTTGCCGACGATCCGCCAGTGATCGACGTTCCCGTTCACGACGACGCTCTCGCTGGCGCCGAGATGGAGGTGGTCGACCTCGTTGCCGACGATCCGCAGGTCGCTGATCGGGTGCCTCGGGTCACGGCCGTACACCGCGATGCCGTGCGCGTTGATGTCGAAGCTGCCGAGGGTCCCGTTGTCGTTGCCGAGCCGGTGGACGTGGTTGTGTCGCAGCGTCACGTGACGGTCGTGGCCGGTGACGTAGATCCCGATCGGGACCCGCCGTAGGGAGCTGGTCCGATAGCCGCGGATGTCGAGCCCGCGGACAACGACCCGGCTGCTGCCGCTGATCTGGACCACACCCGAGTCGCTGAGGCGAGGTGTCAGCCCGGTGGCGTCCAGGACCGCCGCGCCGGGACGCGTGGCGGCCAGGGTGAGGTCGTGCCGGTCGCGCAGCAGGACCCGCTCCTGGTGGTAGACGCCGGGGAGCAGGTACACGGTGCCGCCGTCGGCGAGCCGGTCCACCGCGACCTGTGGTGTTCGCAGCGGTGAGCTGCGGGTGCCGCTCGCGGCGTCGTCCCCGGTGGGGGAGACGTAGAGGATCTGCCTGGCATCGTGCCGGAGCGGCGGAGGTGCTCCGGGCGTGGCCAGCGCTGGGCCGGTCAGGGTCGTGCCGAGGAGGACGAGGGCCGTGGCGAGCAGGGTGCGCATGGTCAGTCCATCAGGTCGAGGAGGTGGAGGACGGCGTCGCGCATCGCGGTCCGTCCGGGTGCCAGGTAGCGGCGTGGGTCGGTGAGGGTCGGGTCGGCTGCCAGCGAGGCACGCAGCGATGTCGTGAGGGCGACGTTGAGTGCCGTGCCCACGTTCACCTTGCGGATCCCCGCCGCGACGGCCCGGAGCAGCTGGTCGTCGGGCACTCCGGACGAGCCGTGGAGGACGAGCGGGACGGGCAGCCGCTCGGCCAGCCGGCGGATGAGGTCGTGGTCGAGGACGGCGGTCTGCTCGGTCATGGCGTGGGACGACCCGACGGCGACGGCGAGCGCGTCGACGCGCGTAGCGGCCACGAAGTCCGCGGCCTCGTCGGGGTCGGTGCGTACGCCGGGCGCGTGCGCGCTCCTGGGAGCGCCCGGCTTTCCGCCCACGTGGCCGAGCTCGGCCTCGACCCAGAGGCCGGACGCGTGCGCGGCGTCCGAGACCTCACGGGTGGCGGCCAGGTTCTCCGCGTGTGCGAGTGCTCCCCCGTCGTACATCAGGGAGCCGACGAGCGGCCGCAGCGGCCCGTCGACGACCGACGAGACCAGCGCCGGGTCGGTGAGATGGTCCAGGTGCACGGCCAGGGGGACGGGCGCGTCCTCGGCCAGCGCGTGCACCGCCCGGGTGACCGGCCCCGCTCCGCCGTGATAGGTGATCGCGTTCTGGCTCAGCTGCAGGACCAGCGAGCGCCCGGACTGCGAGGCGGCTCCGACGATGGCCTCCGCGTGCTCCAGCGTGATCACGTTCACCGCGACGACCGCCTTCCCGCTCGCCGCGGCCGCCACGACCAGGGATCCGGTGTCGGTCACGCTCATCCGACACCGTCCAGGGCGGTGACGGTCACGCGGGTCAGGGCATCGGCGTACGCCGTGAGGTCGACCTCGCCGGCCGTGGGAGCGTGGACCGACGCGATCGAGAGCGCCACGGCGTCGTGCAGGACCCCCTCCGGGTGACCCAGCGCAGACCGGTCGCGGGCGAACCCGCGCGCCAGGCCCGCGACGAGGGCGTCGCCTGCTCCGGTCGGGTTGCCGACCACCGGCGCCGAGGGCCGCACCTCCCAGGTGCCGTCGGCTGCGGTTGCCACGACGCCCTCACCGCCGCGCGAGACGACCACGACCGTGCCGGATCGGTCGGTCATGTCGCGAGCCGCACGCACCGGGTCGTGCTCCGGGCTCACCTGCGCGAGCTCGTCGACGTTCGGCTTGACGACGTCACACCCGGCCTCCACGGCCTCGAGCAGCGCCGGGCCCGACGTGTCGACGACCACCGGGACGTCGTGCGCCTTGGCCGCGCGCACCAGGGCCCGGAGCCCGCGCGGTGGCACTCCCGAGGGCAGACCCCCGCTGACGACGAGGGCGCGTGCGTCGGCCAGAGCGCGGTCGACCGCGGTCAGGATCTCGGGCCAGGAGGTGATCGACGCCGGCTCCACCAGGCAGGTCGCTTCCCCATGGTCGTCGACGGTGGTCACGGTTCGCCTCGTGGGAGTCCGGTCCGGCACGAGACGGAACGGGATCCCGAGCTGCGCCAGTCCGCGCCGGAGCTCGTCGCCGGTCTCCCCTCCGGCCGGGGCGACCACGAGCACCCGCTCGCCCAGCGCATGCAGCACGCGCGCGACGTTCACGGCCTTGCCGCCGGGGCGTTGGACCACGCTGCCGACCCGTACGGTGGCGCCCGGCACGAGACGGTCGACGCGATAGGTCACGTCGATCGCGGGGCTGAGGCAGACGCAGAGGATCACGAGTCGGCCAGCACCACCGACCGGGTGAGGTGCCGGGGACGGTCGGGGTCCAGTCCCTTCCGATCGGCCCGGTCGGCCGCGAGGAGCTGTGCTCGGACCAGGTCGGCCAGGGGGTCGAGGTCCCCGTCGACGAGGGTGGCTCCGGTGGCCACGATGTCGTCGACGAGACCCGGGACGGCTTCTCCCATCACCCACACGGCCCGACCCGGTTCGGCCACGGCGATCGGGCCGTGCCGGTACTCCATCTGGACGTAGGAGTCCGTCCACAGCTGCGCCGCCTCACGCAGCTTCAGCGCGGCCTCCTGGGCGACGCCGTACGCCCATCCGGAGCCGAGGAACGAGATCTGTGACGCCTCGGTGAGCGCGGGGGGCAGCGGCGCGTCACCGGCGAGTACCCCCCGAGCCTGGTCGACGACCTCGTCGAGGGACTCGCCCAGCGAGGCACGCAGCAGCATCAGCGTCGTGGTCGCGAAGACGGTCTGGACCACCGATCGCTCGTCGGCGAAGTCCAGCACGAGCGTTTCCGAGGCGACCTCCGCGACCGGCGTGCCGGCCACGGCCGTGATCGCCACGACCGGTGCCCGCACCGCGTCGATCGCGCGAACGACCTCGGTCGTCGTCCCCGATCTCGAGATGGCCACGACACGGTCGTAGTCGCGCTGTGCCGGCAGCTCGCTGGCCGCGAACGCGTCGGTCCGCCCACGTCCTCGATGCTCTCGCAGCGCGGCGTACGACGCGGCCATGAACCACGACGTGCCGCAGCCGACGACCGCGACGGACTCGCCGGGTCGGGGGAGCAGGTCCGCGACCTCACCGGCGAGTGCCAGGGCGCGCACCCAGGAGTCGGGCTGACGCGCGATCTCGGCGCGCACGTGCGTCCCGGACGGGGAGGGGGTGGTCACGGATGTCCTCCTGACAGGGTGGGCCGGGCGGCTGCGGTCGGGGCGAGGTCCGCCGCGGCGGGTTGACCGGCTGTGCCGCCGATGTGCGCCACGCTGTACCGGCCCGCGGTCACGGCCCGCCGGAGCGCCGTCTCGAGGTCGGCGTCGTCCAGCCAGGCGGCGACGAAGGCCGCGTCGAACGTGTCACCTGCCCCCGTGGCGTCCACCACGTCTGCCGGTGTGCCGGCGTGCTCCAGCAGCCGGCCGTCCGGGGCGACTGCGAGGGCACCCCGGGCACCGTCCTTGACGACGGTCAGGGGCCCGCGGGCGGCGAGTGCGGCAGCAGCGCGCCGCGGATCGGGATCGCGCCCGAGTGCTACAGCCTCGGCCCGGTTGGGCAGGAGCAGGTCGAGGTGGGGGAGCACGTCGTCCACCCCGGCCCACTGGCCGTCGGGATCGGCGTTGGTGTCGAGCGAGGTGCTCAGCCCGAGGTCCCGGGCCGTCGCCAGGACGAGCGGGAGGTCTCGAGCCAGCCGTGGCTGGAGGAAGTACGACGACACGTGCACGTGACGCAGCCCCGCTGGCTCGAGGTCGGTCACGGCCGCCAGGACGTCATCGGCCGCCAGGGACGCGATCGCGCCAGGAAGAGTGAGCATCGCCCGGTCCTCGCCCCGACTCAGCACGACCGTCAGCCCGGTGGGCAGGTCGTCGCGGACGACGACGTGCCGGGTGTCCACATCGGCGGCGGTCAGCCGGTCGAGCATCGTGTGGCCGAACGCGTCGTCGCCGACCGCGGCCACCAGGGACACCGGGCGGCCCAGCCGGGCCAGGGCGTGGGCGGTGATCGCCGCCGAGCCACCGATCACCAGCGTGGCGTCGTCGAGCAGCTGCTCCGCCTGCCCGAACCGGGGGACCACGTCGCCGCTCAGCACGAGGTCGGGGTTGAGGTCGCCCACGACCAGAACCTCGGCCGCAGGGTGGACCGCATCCGGTTCGCGAGACACGCGACCATGGTGACCGATCCCGCTCACATCTGTCCACAAACAGTCAGGCAAGTTGCACTTTCTTGCTCGTTTCACCGGCTCGGTGCCATGCTCCCGGGATGACGATGGTCTGCTTCGTCGGCGCCGGCTCCGCCGTCTTCACCCGCCAGCTGCTGCGCGACCTGCTCACCTACGACGACCTCGGCCCGCTCACGCTCGTGCTGCACGACATCGACGAGCGCCGACTCCGCCTCGCCCACGACCTCGCCCGGCTGGCGGTGTCCCGGCACGCCAGGCGGGTGGACGTCCGAGCCGAGAGCGAGCTCCCGGCCGCCCTGGCCGGTGCGGACTTCGTGATCAACACCGTCAACGTCGGCGGCCACGCGGCCACGGTCACCGACTTCGAGGTGCCCGCGCGGTACGGCGTACGCCAGACCATCGCCGACACCCTCGGCGTGGGCGGGATCTTCCGGGCGCTCCGGACCTTCCCCGTGCTGGACCGGCTCGCCGACGGCATCCGGGCCGAGTGTCCCGACGCGTGGCTGCTGAACTACACCAACCCGATGGCGATGAACCTGCAGTACCTCGGAGCGCGGCATCCGGACCTCAACGCACTGGGCCTGTGCCACTCCGTCTACTGGACCGTGCACGACCTGTGCGAGCTGGTCGGCGTGCCCCTGGACGAGGTCGCGTTCCACAGCGCCGGGGTCAACCACCAGGCCTGGGTGCTGCGCTGGGAGCGGAACGGCGAGAGCCTCTACCCCCTGCTCGACGCGCGGATCGCCGCCGACGCCGATCTGCGACGCCGGGTCCGCGTGGACATGTACCGGCGGCTCGGCTACTACCCGACGGAGACCAGCGAGCACTCGAGCGAGTACGTCCCCTGGTACCTCCACGACGACGCCGAGATCGAGCGGCTGCGCATCCCGGTGGGCGACTACCTCCGGATCAGTGCCGACAACGTCTCCGAGATCGACGCCCTCGTGCCACTGGTGGCCGACGGGCGCTACGTCGAGCCCGAGGAGGAGGCGGCGGAGTACGCCCCGCAGGTGGTGCACAGCCTCGTGACCGGGACGCGTCGCACCATCCAGGTCACCGTGCCGAACTCCCACCTCATCCCCGACTTCGCCGAGGGTGCCGGCGTCGAGGTCCCCTGCCGGCTGGACGGGGATGGCGTCCACCCACAGGCGGTTGCGGCGCTGCCGCCCGCGTGTGCGGCCCTCAACCGACAGTTCCTGTCGGTGGTCGACCTGACCGTGCGTGCGGCGCTCGAGGCACGTCCCGAGCTGGTACGCCGTGCGCTCATGGTCGACCCCAACACCTCGGCGACCCTGTCCGTGGGGGCGATGTGGAGCCTGGCGGACGCCATGGTCGAGGCTCATCGCGACCTGCTGCCCGAACCGCTCCGCGCGCCGGTACGGCTCTGAGCCGCCGGCGGCTCAGCGCGGCTCGACGAGGTGTACGTCGAGCCCCGCCTGACGCAGCGCGTCGACGGCGTACGCGGGGGCTCCGGTGTCGGTGATCAGGTCGGAGGCGACGGACAGATCGCTGATCCGGGCGAAGCCGCGTTTGGTCAGCTTGCTCGAGTCCGCCACGACCACGACGCGGTCGGCGATGGCGGCCAGGGCCCGGTTGGTCTGGGCCTCCACCTCGTGGTGGGTGGTCAGACCTGCGGCGACGCTGATCCCGTCCACCCCGATGAACGCCACGTCCAGGTTGAGGTGGGCCAGGGTCTGCTCGGCGAGCGGGCCGACGAGCTCGTAGGACTCGGGTCGGGCGCTGCCGCCGCAGACCACGAGCTCGATCGTGGATCGGACCGCGAGCTCCGAGGCGATGTTGAGCGCGTTGGTGACCACCCGGAGCCCCGGATGTCCGGTGAGGGCCCGGGCGACCTCCGTGGTCGTGGTGCCGCCGTTGAGACCGACCGACGTCGTCTCCGAGGTGACCAGCGCCACCGCGGCCGCCGCGATCGCCCGCTTGGCCTCGTGGTGCTGGCCTCCGCGGTAGCGCATGGGCAGCTCGTAGAGCACGCCGCTGGCCGCGGCGCCGCCATGGGTGCGGGTCAGCAGGTTCTGCTGCTCGAGGCGGCGCAGGTCCCGTCGAACCGACGCCTCGGAGACACCCAGCTGCCCGGCCAGCTCGGCGACCCCGACCGATCCGCTCTCGTTGAGCCGCTGCAGGATCTGGCCGAAGCGGACGTCTTGACGCATGGCTGCACAGTAACGCGCAAGGCTGTGCACATTTCGCGCATCAGGGTCGCGCATGCTTGACCACTTCTCGAAAATCGTGCAAGGCTGAACAACCTTCGCGTTCAAATCTGCTTGGTTGGCGCAGAGAAAGAGAGGCGTGATGAGACCGTCCGTCGGGCCGCGTGCGCGGTACGGGCGTCGTCGGCTCGCGGCCCTGTGTGCGGTGGGCGCGCTCGTCGCGGGGGTGCTGGCGGCATGCGGAGGTGGAGGTGGCAGCGACAGCGGCGGCAGCACGTCCATCGTGGTCTCGCACGGCTACACCGACGTGGAGGCCAAGGCGCTGCAGGACGCGGTCGACACCTGGAACGGACAGCACCCCGACGAGAAGGTCACCCTGCAGTTCAACGGCGGCAACGACAGCGCGCTCCAGAAGACCCTGGCCGGGTTCACGGCAGGTAACTTCCCGGACGTGGCCTACGAGTACGGCTCGTCCGCGGCTCAGCTCGCGCGCCAGCCCAAGCTGGTCGACCTGACCGACAAGGTCCAGGACCCGAGCGTCGACTGGGAGGACTTCTACCTGTCGGGCCGCGAGGCCTCCACCGTCGACGGCAAGGTCGTCGGCGTCCCGGCGCTGATCGACAACCTGTCGCTGGTCTACAACAAGAAGCTGTTCGCGCAGGCCGGGGTCGCGCCCCCCACCGACGACTGGACCTGGGCGGACTTCCGTGCCGCTGCCCAGCGGCTGACCGACGCGAGCACGCACACCTACGGCTGGGCCTACGTCAACGACGGCAGCGAGGACACCGTCTGGCGCTACCTGGCCATGCTCTGGCAGGCCGGTGGTGACCTGCTGAACGCCGACAACACGGCACCGGCGTTCGACTCGGCGGCCGGCAAGGCGGCCTTGCAACAGCTCTACGACATGGCCGTGACCGACAAGTCCGTCTACCTCGACAACGGCAACGGCAACTACCTCAACCTGTTCAACAGCGGGAAGATCGCCATGCTCTGGACCGGCCCCTGGGACCTGTCCAGCATCAACTCCGACGTGTCGTACGGCGTCACGTACCTGCCTGGCTACCAGGGCAACCACGAGACCATCTCGGGTCCGGACCTCTACCTGCTGTTCGACCACTCGTCGGCGCGTGCCGATGCGGCGTTCGACTTCGTCACCTGGCTGACCTCGGCCAAGGAGCACATCGCGTTCGCCGTGGCGACCGGCGACCTCCCCGTGCGACAGTCCGAGACCCGGCTGCCGGAGTACCAGACCTTCCTGAAGAAGTACCCCGCCGAGAAGGTCTTCGTGGCCAACCTGAACAACGTCAAGCACGTCCGTCCGAACATCCCGCAGTACGCCGAGGTCTCGCAGGCGGTCGGCACGATGGTGCAGTCGGTGCTGCTGGGCCAGGCCTCGCCCGACGACGCCCTGAAACAGGCCTCCGACCAGGTGACGTCGGCGTTGGCCGGCTCGTGAGCCGGGGCCGGCGCGCCACGATCCTGCCCCCGCGCCGGGACCCGAGCGGGGCGAAGGGTGCTCGACGTACCCGGTCCTGGCGCAGCCGGAGCGACGCCGTGACCGGCTGGGCGATGGTCAGCCCGAGTGTGGTGCTGATCGCGGTGTTCGGGTTGCTGCCGGTCGTCTGGGCGTTCTGGTTGTCCTTCCAGCACAACGACCTGCAGACGCCGGGGCAGTGGGCCGGCCTGGACAACTACCGGCAGCTCGCGCACGACCCGGTCTTCCGGGACTCGGTCAGGCACACCGTGGTCTACACCGTGTTGTTCGTGCCGATCACCCTGGTGCTCTCGCTGCTGGCTGCGGCCGCGCTCAACCGCCGGGTGCGGGGGATCACGCTGTACCGGCTCGCGGTGTTCGTGCCCGTCGTCACCTCGACGATCGCCACCGGCGTGATCTTCACCTGGCTGCTGGATCCCGACTACGGCCTGGTGAACACGATCCTGGCGAAGCTGGGTCTTCCGACGTCCGGGTTCTTCTCGTCGCCGCACAGCGCCCTGTTCGCCGTGGTGATCATGACGGTCTGGGGATGGGTCGGCTTCGGGGCGTTGATCTTCCTGGCTGCGCTGCAGGGGATCCCGCAGGACCTGATCGAGGCCGCTCAGATGGACGGGTGCTCGCGGAGCGGCGCGTTCTGGCGGATCGAGGTCCCCCTGCTGCGACCCGTGTCCGGCTTCCTGCTCGTGTGGCTCACGATCAACGCGCTTCAGCTCTTCGACGAGGTGTACGTGACCACGAAGGGCGGACCGCTGCATGCCACGACCGTGGTGGTCTACTACCTGTACCAGCAGGCGTTCCAGTTCTTCCACGCCGGCTACGCGGCGGCGATCGCGGTCGTGCTGTTCGCGGTGATCGCCCTGATCACGCTGGTGCAGCTGCGGCTGACGCGCGACCCCTCCACGGCGGGGGAGCGGCGATGACGGTCGCCCAGGTGCCCCGGCGTCGACGCCGACGGGCTCCGTCGCCCTGGCACCTTGTTCTGGTCCCGGTGGCACTGCTCATGGCCGCGCCACTGGTCTGGATGGTCCTGACCAGCCTCTCGACCCTGGAGGAGACCCGGCGGTTCCCACCGGGCCTTCCCTCCTCGCTGCACTGGGCGAACTACGCCACCGCCTGGCACGACTCGCCGATGGCGCACTGGCTGGTCAACAGCGCGATCGTCTCGGTGACCTGCGTGCTGAGCAACCTCGTGCTGTGCAGCCTGGCCGGGTACGCGTTCGCCCGGCTGCGCTTCCCCGGCTCCAGCATTCTGTTCATCGCGACCCTGGCCACGCTGATGGTGCCGTTCCAGGTCGTGATGATCCCGACGCTGCTCATCGTCAAGCACCTGCACCTGGTGGACACGCTGCCGGCACTCGTGCTGCCCAACCTGGCCACGCCGTTCGGGATCTACCTCCTGCGCCAGTTCTTCCTGTCGCTCCCCGTCGAGCTCGAGGAGGCCGCCCTCATGGACGGTGCCGGACGGCTCCGGATCCTGCGCAGCATCCTGCTTCCACTGATGGGGCCACCGTTGAGCACCGTCGCCGTGCTCACCTTCCTCTCCGTCTGGAACGACTTCCTCTGGCCCCTGGTGGTGATCGCCTCGCCGAGCAAGATGACGGTGCAGATCGGGCTCGCCACCTTCACCAGCGCGCACTACACCAACTGGCCGGTGCTGATGGCCGCCACCGTGCTGAGCCAGATCCCCGTCTTCGTGCTGTTCCTCGTCGGTCAGCGGTGGTTCGTGCAGTCGATCGCGAGCACGGGCATCAAGTAGTCCTCGACCCGCCTCAGCCCGGTCGGACGTTGAGGTTGCGGGCGAACAGGTTGCCGGGGTCGAACCGTTGCTTGACCGCGGCCAGCCGCCGGTAGGTCTGCGTCGGGTAGACCGTCGCGACCTCCTTCTCGGTGGCATCGGTCAGGAAGTTCGCGTAGGCGCCGGAGACGTGCGGAGCCAGCGTCTCCCAGACGCCGTCCAGCGCCGGCCGAGCCGCCTCGACGGCCGGCGGCGGACCGACGACGGTGGTCACGATCATCAGCTGCGCCGCGCGATGGGCGTACGCCGTGGCGTCCTCGGGGACCCGGGACACGGCGCCGCCGACGCTGCGCAGCGCGATGATCGGCGAGCGCTCCGACGCCCCGAGCTCGGCCAGGATCTGCACCGCCTTGGGCGCCGAGTCGGCGTCGACGAAGGCGCTCCGGGCCAGGAACTGGATGCCCGGCGGCGGGATCATCCCCTCCTCGAGGGTGTCGGCGTACGGCGTCAGCGCGACGTCGTCGTCGAGCACCGTGCCGAGGCGCCGGATCGGGTCGATGGCCGACGCCGCGAGCGCTGGGTCGTCGCCGTCGTAGGCGACGAGGACCTCGACCGGCGCCTGAGGCCCGCCCAGGAACGGGTTGGCGAACACGACGTTCGAGGTGAGCTCCTCGGGCGCCGTACGGAAGTAGTGGGCCCACCCCTGGAGGACCGTGGCAGCCTCCGCGGCCGGGAACGAGATCTTGCCGAAGAAGACGTCCGTCGTGGGGTGCATGACGAAGTCGAAGGCGGTGACGACACCGAAGTTGCCTCCGCCACCCCGGAGCGCCCAGAACAGCTCCGGGTTCTCCTCCGCCGTCGCGAGCACGACCTCTCCGTCGGCGGTGACCACCTCGGCGCGGACCACGTTGTCCAGCGCCAGTCCGTGCTTGCGGACCTTCCAGCCGATGCCGCCGGTCAGGGTCAGCCCACCGACGCCGACGGACTTGGTGTCGCCCGACGAGAATCCCAGGCCACGCGGGGCCAGGTCGGCCGCGACCTGACCCCAGGTCGCACCACCCCCGACGCGCACGATGTGCCGCTTCTCGTCGACGACCTCCACGCTCGCCAGCCTGCCGAGGTCGATCACGACGCCGCCGTCGTTGGTGCCGAAGCCTGGGAAGCCGTGTCCGCCGCCTCGCACGGACAGCGTCGATCCCGACTCGCGCGCGAAGGCGACCGCCTCCTGCACGTCTGCCAGGCTGCTGGGCCTCAGGACCACGGCCGGACTTCCCGCCGCCAGCACGGTCCGGCTGGCCGACTCGTACTCCGCCTCGCTGGGTTCGATGATGTCGCCGCCGAAGTCGCGGCGCAGGATCTCCAGCGCTGAGCTCATGGTGTTCCTCCTTCGAGAACGTGTGGGTACGAGGGGTTGACGAGACGGCGCCCGGCTTCCTGACAGCGGATGCGACAGGCGCTGCCGTCAGGGCTGGAGCGGCTCACGCCGGAGCGACAGGGCACCGGGGTTCCGGTCGCCGAGCTCCGGGCTGAGGCGCCGATCTCCTCGACCCCGTTCAGGGCGGGACCGCCCAGTGGTGTCTGGTCGTGGACGACGTCGTCGGTGAGGAGGTCGTGGAGGCGGTCGATGGCGCGATCGTCGAGGTGGCCGGGCAGGGCGAGGGGGCGACGTTCACGTCCGACGTGGCCGCCCGGATCCTGCGCAGGCCGAAGGTCGCCGTCGCGACGCCACGACCGGCGGCCTGTTGGGCGACCCGATGGCCGAGGTGGGCGAGCCGTTGTCGATGCTCTCAGGTTGAACCGGCCGATGATCGAGCCGTCGTCCGCGACGAGCACGTAGTACGCGCACTCCCCGGTGTCCTGCTCCACGAGCTCATCGGCATGCCGGTCGGCGAAGTGCTCGAAGTACTCGTCGCCTCGGTCCGAGATGAACCCGGCGAAGTACGACCGGTGGGCCAGCTCGAAAGCGAGGACGCCCGATGCGTGGTCGGCGCTCAGCCGCTGGAGCTCGGGCACACGTCTCACTCCAGGTCGGGGGCACGATGCCGTCGCCAACTGCCCCGGATGCACTGGCGCCGGGCTGGTCCCGAGTCCCTGATGGCGATGGGCGGACGCCTGGACCTCAGTCCCCACGCCTGCGTTGCACCAGCATCGAGCGGCGTACCCTGAAGCAGGACTCTCGGGAATCTGAGGGGACGCGGACATGTGGTTCTGGATCGGAGTCGCACTGGTGGCCGTGGCGGTCTGGGGTCTGCTGCGGTGGCGGAGCCGCGGCGGGAGCGGGCCGCGGGAGTTCTACGAGACCAAGAACGCGTTGCTGCGGCGCTGGGACGATCCCGGCAACTCCGGCAGACACGGGCCCTAGGAGTCGTGTCGATCAGGTCGCGAGGAGGTCGATGACTCCGGCGCCGAGTCCGACCGCGGCGCAGGCGCCCAGGGTCCGCAGGACGGACCACTTGGCGCGGAAGACCAGGAGTGCCGCGAGAGCAG
>Ga0105239_10003489_pt1 | contig 19249 bp, 12 predicted proteins | sample KBSC44metaG_FD_92761 | JGI IMG/M metagenome (GOLD analysis project Ga0105239, IMG submission 92761) | Corn rhizosphere microbial communities from Kellogg Biological Station, Michigan, USA - KBS C4-4 metaG | ecosystem: Host-associated > Plants > Roots > Rhizosphere > Soil | place: Michigan, USA...
CAACACCCGTTCGTCATTCCTTGTGCGGGCACCGTGACCGTCGTGGAGGTGAGCACAGCCGAGACCTGCGCGGGAACGCCGCTGATGGCCACGTCGAACACGCGCGGCACCGTCGTATAGTTGTATAGGTTTATACGAACACTGGTCGTCGCGGTCGGCGTGGCGAGGCTTTGCACGGGCACGACGCCGAGCACGATCTGATCGGTCGCCGCCTTTTGCAGCGTGTCGGAAAGACCGCACAACGTGGCGTTGATCGAGGCGAGTGCGGCGTTGACGCCGCTTGCATCCGCAGTGGCCAGCGCGGCGCGCTCGGCCGTCACCCGCGCGACGTACGCCGCCAGATACGGCGCGTTGAATTGCTGATTGATGAGATCGCTGAGTTCGGCGATCACCGAGGCTTTGTCGCCGGCATCCGTCGGATGGCCGGCCAGCGCATCCATCGCGCCGGCGAGACGGCTGAGCGTGGCGCCGAGGCCGTCGCGTCCCAGATCGGTGGCTTTGATCGCCGAGGCAGAGACGCATGCGGTCACGGTCGAGGCGATGTTCGCGGTGAACAAGGTGCTGGCCGGCGCGCTGCCGCCGAAATCGCCGTCCACTTCCGCCGTGAGCGCGGTGCCCGACAGCGCGCCGCCACCAATATTGATGGTGATCGGCAGCGAGCGCGTTTCGCCCGCGGCGAGATTCACGCTCGTGGGTGCTCCGCCGAGTGTCAATCCGGAATCGAGAACCGAACTGAGGTTCGCCGTCGTCGCGACGTTGCCGAGCGACTGCACGGTCAATGTCGCTGCAATGGTGTCACCGGCGCGCGCGATCGCGTTGTCGGGTTCGATCTTGAGCAACAGCGCGTTGGTGTCGACCGCGGTCTGTGTGAAGTCGGTCGTCTTGTCGAGGCCGCTGTTGGAGATGATGCGGAGGTGGAATCCGGTTTGCGTCCCTGTCGCCGGCAACTGCGCATACGGAGCCAGGCACACGCCGACTTCGCCGCTCGCGCCGGCCGCCAGCGTGAGATACGAGAGGCCGAACAGTTGTGAATACGGCGCATCGGAGCCGCCGTTGACGAAGCGGAACGTGTCGGTCGCCGGTCCCGTGTTTGTGATCTTGGCCAGGTACACGCTCGGCACTTCGGCGCCGTTGTACGGCCAGAAGTAGCGCGTGTCGCGCACGACATCGAGCGTGAATCCGGGTACGGAGCCGGGCGCGATCGGCGCGGGCAACGGCGGATCGGGCGGCGCCAGCACGATGCTCGGCACGGGCGGATCGCCGGCGCCGATCGCTTCCTGGAACGCCTGCAATCCTTCGAGCAGACCATCGACCATGCTTTTGATCAGGCCGCAGCCGCCTTCGCATTTTTTGTCGGCGCCGGAATCCTCCAACGCCTTGATGATGTCTTCGAGCGGCCCGGTGTTGAGCGTCTGCTTGATCTGCGCGGCGAGGTCGGTGAACGGTTTGCCCGACGACACCGCGTCGAGCACCGCTGCGGAAAACGCGATGCCGCTGACGCCGAGCGAATCGACCTGGCCGATGAATTTCGCCATCTGTGTTTCGAGACTGTCGACGCCGAACAGATCGAGCAGCAAGCCGCCGTATTCGCCGATGGCCTGATGCGTGCCGTCTTCGCCGGTGCTGATGGTGACGCCGCTGCCCGGATCGGACTCGAGCCACACGTTGTACGGTGCGCCGTTCACCATCTTCGCGTTGCGCGGCGCGACGACGGTGCGTCCGTTGCCGTTGGCCACGGTGTCGCGGATGCGCGCTTTCGCATCGTCGGAAAGGTTCAGGTCATCGACCGCAGTCGGATTGAAGCGCGTGATGGTGACCAGATCCGGATCGTTCGCATCGAACAGCGACGCGATCGAACGCGACGGAAAACCGCTCACGGCCGTGAACACTTGTCCTTCGAGTACCGATTCGGCCAGACCGCGCGCACGTTCGAACTGCAACGCGTTGCTGAAGGAAATGCCGGGCAATGGATAAACGATCAGATCGTTCTTGCGGATATCGAGATTGAGATGAAACCCGGCGTTGTCGACGCTCGAATGCGCGATGGTCAGGCGCGGACTGCCGAGCCAGGTTTTGACCAGATAGGTCGCGGCGATGTCGCTGACGCTGTGATCGGCGTAACCGGAATAGGCGGCCGTCATCAGTTCCAGCGTCGCGATGGTCACGTCGCGGTTGAGATTGTTGGCGCGCGTGCGCAGCGCGATTTGATCGGGCGTCTGTTGTGCCGGATCGGGCAATGCGTTGACTTGCGCGATGAGCGGTGACAATTCGGTGCGCAAAGAGGTGAGTCGCGTCTGCCGCGCGGCGAAGGCGTCGACCGGTTGCAATGAAGGACTCGCCTGGATCGTCATCAGATCGAGCGACGTGAGCGCAGGCGGATCGGTCGGCTGCGGCGTGCTGACGCTGCCGCCGGTCTGGCGCTTCGCATAGCCGATGCGATCGACAAGCACGCGGCGATAGCTTTGCGGATTGCCGGGCGAGGTCGGCGAGATCACGTCGATATCGACGAACACGCCGGTCACGAGTGTCGTGCCGAGCGGGAAGTTCGTGAACGTTTCGCTGTAGTCGGTGCCGCGGACGATCTGATAATCGTCGACGTCGGTCGCGCTATCACCGACTGTCACATACGGCGAATAGGTATTGATGATCGCGCTGAACGTAAGTCCGCCCGGCGCGTTGCGCGACACGAAATGACCGACCGTGACGGGTTTGTCGACCAGATCGACCGTGTCGAAAGTCTGATCGAGCGCGGTCGCGGTGCCGAGTCCGAATCCGTATGCGGCGCCCGCCTGCGAATAACTTTCCACGGTCACGCGCACGCGCAGTTTGTGCTGCTGGTTGTCGGGGATGTCGGTGAAATTGCCGGACTGCGTGGTGAACGTCTGTCCGGCCACCGCGTTGGAAAACGCGGTGTCCAGCGCGGTCCACGAACTCGAACCGTTGGGCTGGTATTCGACCCAGAAATGCGCGGCGGCCGCGAAGATCAAGGTGTTGTCGTTCCTGCCGTCGGCGATCGCGCCGTTGTTGTTGCAGCCGACCACGCGCTGCGCGTCGGTGAAGGCGCGCGCGATGATCTTCTGCGCGTCGGCGTAAGCGAGCGTGCCTTGCGCGTAGCGCGCTGTGAATCCGGACGCGCGCAAGAGCGCGATAGTCAGGCTCGAGCGATCCAGCGCGTTGCCTGCCAATCCGGACAACGTGCCGTGCGCGCCGCGCAGGCTGCCGGTGTATGGATCGATGCCGACCTGATCGCGCACGAACGCGAAGATCTGCGCGGGATCGTGATGAAGTGCCGCGGCCTTCGCGACGATGAACGGATCGGTTCCGTCGGCGGCCGAATGCGGCGAGACGTAAGGCTTGGCGTTGGCGCGCGGCGTGGCCGCCAGCATCGGTGCCGGCGCCGCGCCATAACGATAGCCGGCGGGTACCTCGATCGTGATCGCGCCGTTGGTCTGCGCGGTTGCAAACGGTGCGGCGGCGAGTGTGGCGATGATGAATGCGGCGCTCAGCCAGCGCCGCGCCGACCGTCCGAGGACGGGTCCGATCAGTCTGTTTACCGTAATCATCTTGCGCTGCCCCCACAGTCTCGGACGTGCCGTCCTCTACTGCAGTGAGTGGATTGCGCAAAACATCACGCCGTTCGGCGTTCCTTGCCGATCGCTAGTCCCCGAACGTGCGTTACACGTTCACGCCATCGACGTGGCCGCTTGCCCGGCCCAGGCTGGATAGCCGAACGTGTCGTCGGAATCCGCCGATGCGGCGACGGGCGTTAGTCCGTGTCGGGAGAAGCTCAACCCCAGCGCATCGCACGCCATCTGGATACGTCGATCGAACGCGTCGATCGCCGCGCCGTCGGCAGCGCTGATGCTGATGACACAGGTAGCGTCGTCGCTTTTCATCACGGCATCGACTGCGATGGCCGGATCAGCATGCGTGGCGAATCGGACGGCTACGACGGCGTCGGCGGCGGTGCGTTGTGTAGCATCCGTCGGGCCGGCCTGCCGTCGTATAAACGTATACTCGTGCTTTTCCATAGCCACACTTCTGTTCCGAAAACCGCAGACGTCGAGCAAACCGTATGCCACGCATGAACGCGTCGACGTGGCCAAAGTGGCCAAGTGCCTCGTGCAAAATGCAATCGGTTATCATCAATGATGCGTTGTGATCGCTTGTTTCGCACTCCGCTCGGCGATTTCGAACGCTTCACGGTTAGCGGTAAGCCGATTCGGTACGTGCGGGAGTGCCGATGCGGTTTCTGTTCAGCATCGCGCTTACAGGATGGGACGGAAACCAAGATCGGTTTACAGGAGTAACCCAAGCCGCCAGGAGGCGCCCCGATGGCTCGCGACGACGCACGCCAATCTCCATCCATCATCACTGCTCTTGAATGGCGACAGATTGTCGATAGCGCGACCGATACCGCCATCATCACCACCGACGTCAACGGGCTCATCACGAGTTGGAACGAAGGTGCTCATCGTTTGCTGGGCTGGTCGGAGCCCGAGATGCTCGGCCAGACGCTGGATCGCATTTTCGGCGAGGACGATCAACGCCGCGAACTGTTGCGCCAGGAAATGGCCGATGCCGTCAAGCACGGCCGCGGCGGCGGTGCCGAAGGGTGGCGTTTCCGCAAGGATCGAACGCGCTTTTGGGCGACCGGCGAGGTCACGCCGATCCGCGACAGCGCCGGCGAAATCGTCGGCTTCGTCAAAATCCTGCGCGATCGCACGGGCCAGCGCCAGGCCGAGGAAGCCATTTACGAGGAACGCCGGGCGCTGGAAGTTCTCAATCGCGCCGGCTCGCGGTTGTCGCGCGAAACGGATCTGCATCGTCTTGTGCAGGCGGTTACCGACGCGAGTGTCGAGCTGACGCGCGCCGAATTCGGCGCGTTTTTCTACAACGTGGTGAACGCCGAAGGCGAGGCGTACATGTTGTACACGCTGTCCGGCGCGCCTATGGAAGCATTTTCGCAATTCCCCATGCCGCGCAATACGGATGTTTTCGCGCCGACGTTCAGAGGTGAAGGCATCCTGCGCTCCGACGACATCACGAAGGATTCGCGCTACGGCCACAACACACCTTACTTCGGCATGCCCGAGCGGCATCTGCCGGTGCGCAGCTATCTGGCCGTGCCGGTCATCGCCCGCGATGGCAGTGTCACCGGCGGAATATTTTTAGGACACGGCCGGCCGGGCATGTTCAACGAGCGTTCCGAGCGCGGCCTGCTCGGTCTAGCCGCGGAAGCGGCTGTCGCCATCGACAATGCGCGGCTGGCGACGGAACGCCAGAAAGCGGAAGAGGCGTTGCGATCGCTGAACGCCACGTTGGAACAGCAGGTGGCGGAGCGAACCGAACAGCTGGAGCGCAAGGACGAAGCGCTGCGTCAGGCGCAGAAGATGGAAGCCGTGGGCCAGCTCACCGGCGGCGTCGCGCACGATTTCAACAATCTGCTGCAGGTGATCGTCGCCAATCTCGAAGTGCTGCAACGCATGCTGCCGGTCGAATCGACGCGCGCCCAACGCATCGTTGCTCAGGCCATGCTGGGTGCGCAGCGCGCGGCTTCGCTGACGCGGCGTCTGCTGGCGTTTTCCCGACGGCAACCGCTGGAGCCACGGCCGATCGACGTCAATGCGCTCGTCAACGGCATGTCGGAACTTCTTCATCGCGCGCTGGGCGAAACGATTGCCGTGGAAACGGTGGACGGCGCGGGTCTGTGGACGGTGGAAGCCGATCCATCCGAACTGGAGTCGGCGATTTTGAATCTCGCCGTCAACAGCCGCGATGCCATGCCCAACGGCGGACGATTGACCATCGAAACATCCAACGCCTATCTCGACGCGGCGTATGCCGACGAACACATCGAAGTCATGCCGGGACAATATGTCGCAATCGCGGTATCCGACACCGGCACCGGCATGGATGCAGAAACGATGTCACGCGCGTTCGAACCGTTCTTTACCACCAAACCGGTGGGCAAGGGGACCGGGCTCGGCCTGAGCCAGGTGTACGGTTTCGTGAAGCAGTCCGCGGGCCACGTGAAGATTTATTCGGAGCAGGGGCAGGGCACCACTGTCAAAATCTATCTTCCGCGGCTGATTGGTGAGGATCGCAAAGACGAAACGCCTGTCCTGCCGATACCGGAGGTCGGCAACCGCGAAACCGTGCTGCTCGTCGAAGACGATGAACAGGTGCGGAGTTCCTCCGCGGAAGTGTTGCGCGAACTGGGCTACCACGTGACGGCGGTTGCCGATGGTCCGTCGGCGTTGCGCCTGCTCGAAAACGGACTACGCATCGATCTGCTGTTTACCGATGTCGTCTTGCCGGAAGGCATGACGGGTGCCGACGTGGCGCGCGAAGTGCGCGCGCTTCGACCGGATGTCAAAGTGCTTTTCACCACCGGTTACGCGCGCAACGCGATCTTTCATCATGGACGGCTGGACAAGGGCGTGCACCTGATCAGCAAGCCGTTCACGCTCGCCGAGCTGGCGGAAAAAGTGCGCAACGTGCTGGATGGTCTGGCGAAGGAATAAGCGGTCCTTCTTGGTAGGCCCAACGGTCCCACTCAAGCATCGGCGTTCGTGCGCTGGGCGGTAACTGTCAATGTTGTCAGTGGGTCATTGCGGTGGTCCACAACATCATGGCGGCGATGACCCGCAAACTTTGCTGCCGCCGACCAAGGACCGTCTCGTGATCAGATCCAGGAGCGCGAAGACTTCGCCAGTCCAGTTGTGCGACCGTTTGCGATTCGCGCGGCAATCGGCCAAGTTCACGCAGGAAACGCTTGCACGCCGGCTCGAAGTTACGCCCAGCGCTGTCGCGCAATGGGAGCGGCCGCGCGGTACGCGACCCAGCATCCGCCATCTGGACGGCATCGCGCTCGCGACAGGCGTATCGATCGAATGGCTCGCCACCGGTCGCGGCACCAGCAAGCGCAGCAATGGACAGCTCGACGACACGCCGGCCGCCACACTCAGCGCGTTCGCGCACACCGTGGAAGAAGAACTGATGCTCGAACGATTCCGCCTGTTGTCGCCCGCTGCGCAGGACGCGCTGTGCAATGTTCTCGCAGATATCGTCCCGAAACATCGGAGCAAAAAATCGCGGTGACGATCGTTGTTATTGAGCGGAACTTCACAATGAGCAATCCTAAGGAAAGTTACGAAGCGCCGCTCAGGATCACGCTTATCGACGCCGTTCGTGTTCCCCGCACGGGACTGTTGCAGGCTCAGCGAACATAGACAAATGTGGCTGACGCGTCGCGTCGTTACGCAAGCGCATCTTTAGTAGTGCTTAGCTGCCAAAGTCGCCTCGCGTGCGCATCAGTTCGATCGCCGCGAATATGTGCCGAAGCCCTGTATTTATGCGCGTTTCAGCGCACCAACGCAAAAAAAGTTTCGTCAAGAAATTGCATTAAAAAAACGCGGATTTCACGCCGCGTCGTCGGTTTGCAAATATGAAAATCGGCGCGTAGGTTGCAGCGCGTGTCGGGTTCGGGCTGCAACACTGCACGTGCGGACGAGACGGATCTCGTTCATCGATGGATATGGCCTCCGGCTCCGGCACGTTCCTTCAAAAAACTATGGAGAACGTTATGTCCAACGCGAATGAAATGGTCGCTCGCTGGCGCACGAATGCCGACGTGAACAACCCGGCAGGCCCACTGTTCGTCAGTGGTCAGTTTGCCGAAGCCGACATCGCCTTCGAAAGCAACGCGATCACCCTGAATCTCGTCTGCGAATCGGGCCGTTGCGGCACGGCTTGCTCGGGTTCCACGGGGCATCCCTGTTGTTGATCGGAGTGCGGACGTGACCTTTGTCGCTCTCGACAATTTCACGCCCTCGCTGGGTTGCCTGCTCGCTCCGGCACTGGAGCGGCTGGCAGCCCAGCTTTCGTGCGCGGTCGCGCTCACGCCGAAAGAACGCGACGTCATCCTCGCGCAGACGCGCGAATCGCTTGCCTCGTTCCTGCACGGCAAGCTCGCGCGGGTGCTGCTGCTCGAACTCAACGCCGCACGCGTGACTGGACGCCTGGCGCGCCCGGACAGCGCGCAACGCTGGGCCGAATTCCTCGAACTGTCGTCGCAGAAAAATTTCTGGGAAAGCCTGAGCGAGCACTATCCGCCGCTGCTGCCGCGCATCGAAACGATCATCCGTCATCGCTGCGCGGCATCGCTGAGTCTCGCCCAACGCTGGGCCGCCGATCGCGAGCAACTCGCGCCGCTGTGCGACACGCAGCCTGGCGAACTCGTCGAACTGCACTTCGGCGCCGGCGACAGTCATCGCGGCGGTCTGACCGTGGCGGTGCTGAAAACCGAAAACGCGTCGATCGTCTACAAGCCGCGCTCGATGGCGGTCGATGTCGTGCTGCAGGATTTCCTGGCGCGGCTTCAGACCGATCACGACACGCCGCTGGCGATCCGCATTCCGAATGTGGTCGATCGCGGCGAGTATGGCTGGACCGAATTCGTCGCGCATCGTTACGCCGACGGCGAAGCCGAGTTGCGCACGTTCTATCGCGGCATCGGCAACCTCATCGCGGTGATGCACCTGCTCGGCGCGAGCGATCTGCATGCGGAAAATCTCATCGCGTGCGGACCGACGCCGGTCGTCGTCGATTGCGAAACGCTGTTCACGCCGCGCATGCCGATGCCGAAATCGGGTCTCGGCGAAGCGCTCGATCGCGCCTCCGCGCTGATCGCGGGCACTGTTCTCAACATCGGTCTTCTGCCGGGCCGCGGCCAAGGATTGGGCTGGCGCGGCGTCGACAATTCCGGCATCGGCGGACTATCGGGCGAACAGCCGATGTTCGCGCAACCGACCATCGTCAAGGCCGGCACCGACGAAGCGCATCTGGGCTCGACGATGGTGCCTGTGCCGATCGCGCAAAATCATCCGAGCCCGGAGCCCGCGCTCGCGCTGTACTGGCCCGACGCGATCGCCGCCTTCGAAAGCCTCACCAAAACGCTGCAGCGTCTCGATGCGCAGGGAAAACTCGAACCGCGACTGCAGGCGTTTGCCGATTGCCGCATTCGCGTCGTGCTGCGGCCGACCGAATCGTATGCGGAAATCGCGCGCATGCTTTGGCATCCGGTGTCGCTGCACGACGAAACCGATGCGCGCAAACGCGCGCACGATCTGCTGGCGAAAATGGCCGCGAATGCGCCGTCCGCGCCGAGCGATCCGGCCGTGATCGAGGCGGAAATCGAAGACCTCGTCGTCGGCGACATTCCGTTTTTCAGCACGCGCGTGCGCGATGGCCGTCTCGAAGGTCCGCGCGGCACGCATTGGCTGCCGGCGAAGAATCTCATGCAGGCCGCGCTGAATCACTGGCGCGGATCGGATTTCACCTTCGACCAGAACGTGATCCGCGCGGCGATGGTCAGCGCGTATCTCAACGACGGCTGGACCTACGTCACCTCGTTGCTCCCGCGCGAAACGCGTACGGACGATCTCGACCGACGCCGACGCACACAGGCCGCGCGGCTGATCCGCGCGCTGGTGAAAAACGCGATCATCGGCAACGACCGGAGCGTTGCGTGGATCGCACCGGTGCTCAATCGGGCCGGCTGGTCGGTACTGCCGCTATCGGTCGATCTGTACGCGGGACTCTCCGGCATCGCCATCACCAGCGGCGCGTATGTCCAGGAGATGCGTGCAGGCCGCGCCGACAAGGTCGAAGGCATCGAAGAATTGCACGCGGCGGTGCGCAACACGCTGCGGCTCGCGGAACTGAAGATCGACGACAACCGCCGCAAGCGCGACAAAATCCGTCCGCCATCGATCGGCGGATACATTGGACTCGGTTCGCAGATATGGACGCTGCTCGCGCTGGCGCGCTGGAGCGGCGGTCGCGACGCGGAGATCGAACGCGCGCGCGTGCTCGCCGACATACTTCGCTACGCCGCGCCCGCCGATGACGTCGGCGATCTGCTCACCGGTCGCGCCGGTGCGATCACGCCATTGCTCGCGCTGTTCCGGATCACGCAGGACGAAAGTCTGTTGCAACTTGCCTGCGATCTTGGCGATGCGATCTGCGATCGCGCGCAGATCGACGACGGCCGCGCGCATTGGGTTCACGAAACGATGTGGCCGCACGGCGTCGGCGGTTTCTCGCATGGCGTGACCGGCATCGGTTGGGCACTCGCGAAACTCGCACGCGTGTCCGGCAATCGGCGTCATGCCGAAGTGGCCGAAGCGGCGTTCTCATTCGAGGACAGCCTCTACGACGACGAAGAAGCGAACTGGCTCGACCAGCGCCTGCTGCGCGGAACCAAGAGCGTCGGCGCGTGGTGTCACGGATCGGTCGGCATCGGTCTGGCGCATCTGGATCTCGATCCGCACCTGCGCTCGCCGCGAACCCGACCGCTACTGCGCCGCGCTGCGGCAGCGACGATGCGCCTCGGCGTCGGCTGGAACCACTGTTTGTGCCACGGCGATCTGGGTGCGTGGGAATTGCTGCAGAAAGCCATCGACAACGGTGAAGCGCCAGAAGGCCTCACGCGCGAAACATTGCTCGGTCAGGTGCTTTCGAGCATCGAGCAATTCGGCCCGACGTGCGGATTGACGCGCGAAGTGTACGTGCCGGGTTTGTTGCCGGGTGTCGGCGGTGTCGCGTATCAACTGCTGCGTGCGCATCCGGACAGTCGATTGCCATCCGTGCTAACGCTGGAGACGCACTGACTGCAGCGTCGCGCCGAGACGATTGCGAACAACTGTCGTTATATCGATGCGTCAGGCGATAGTCCGGTTTGCCTCGCGTGCGGCGTAAGGCAACCGAACCTCGAAGGTCGTGCCTTGTCCGTCGGCCGTTTCGAATGTGATCGTGCCTCCGTGCTGTTGCACGACGATCGCATAACTGATGCTCAGGCCCTGTCCGGTGCCGCTGCCGACCGGTTTCGTCGTGAAGAACGGATCGAAGATGCGACCGCGCGCCGCGAGCGGGATTCCCGTTCCGTTGTCGCGCACGCGAAGCTGGAGAAAATCGCCTGACCGCTCGGCGAGTATCGTGATGCGGCCCTTGCCTGGCGTACCGGTTTTGCGAGCGGCTTCGTCGATGGCGTCGGCGGCGTTGACCACCAGATTGAGGATGACCTGGCCGATTTCATTGCGCAGGCACGGCAGCGGCGCCAGTTGTGGCTGCACGGCGACGTCGAGTTCGGCCACATCCGTGTACTTGGTGTGCGCGAGCGCGATGCTGTCGGCAATGATTTCGCCGATGTCCGCCGGCGTCATCGCGCCATCGGACGGACGCGAAAAACTTTTCATCGCACCGACGATGCCGGCCATGCGGCGCAATCCGTCGAGCGATTGATCCAGTGCCGCCGGCACGTTTTTCTTGACGTAAGGCAGCTTGAGTCGTTTCAGCAACGCGTCGGTTTCGGCGACGCTGGTTTCGTTGAGCCGGTCGGCCCGGTACGCAGCCACCATCTGTTCGACCGAATCGGCGGCGGCCAGCAGCGGATCGAGTGAACGACGCACGAAGTTGACGTTGTCGGTGAGGTATTGAATCGGCGTGTTCAATTCGTGCGCCACGCCGGCGGAAAGTTGTCCGATGCTCGCCAGTTTTTCCGCTTGCACGAGCTGCTGCTGCAGACGTTCGCGTTCGGCGATTTCCGTGCGCAATGCGTCGTTCGCGTGCGACAGGCTGCGCGTGCGTTCGGTCACGGCCGCGTCGAGTTCGGCGACTTTCATTTCCGCTTTCACGTGCAGGTTCCACTTCACGGTGAGCGTGCGCGCGAGTTGCGCCATTTCGACCGGATCGAACGGTTTTTTCAGCACCAGCAAGCGATCCTGCGCGTCGAGCCGGCGAAAGACTTCGTCCCACGCATAATCCGAATAGGCGGTGCAGATGACCACCTGCAGCGACGGGTCGACAGCCCACAGGCGCTCGACGGTTTCCACGCCGTCCAGTCCGGGCGGCATGCGCATGTCGACGAAAGCCATCGCGTAAGGACGTCCGGCGCGCAACGCGGCTTCGACTTTCTCGATCGCCTCGAGTCCCTGATACGCCGATTCCAGTTCGAAGCCGACCGCGGTGCGTTTCGATGTGCCGAACAGCAGCGCTTCGTCGTCGTCCAATGCACTGTTGTCGTCGGGTACGGCGAGCACCTTGCGATAGTCGTCGTGGATGCTCGGCAGATCGTCGACGAGCAATACGCGGCGATTGTCCGGTGCGTTCCCCGCTGCGTGGGTCTCAAGCATATTCGGCCACTCTTTCCTGGACGGTGCTGCGGTATGGAATTTCCAGCGTGAACGTGGTGCCCTTGTCGCAGCCGTCGCTGCTCACGGTGAGCGTGCCGCCCATGTCCTTGGCGGCGATGGCACAACTGTGCAGACCGAAACCGTGGCCGTTTTTGCGCGTGGTGAATCCGTGCACGAAAATCCGCGACAGATGATCCGCGGCGATGCCGCAGCCGTTGTCGGTGACGCTGATGCGCACGCGGCGTTCATCATCGTCTTCGCCGACGACGCGCGCGCGCAGATCGATCTGGCCGGTGCGATCCGCCACGCCTTCCATCGCGTTTTTCGAGTTGCTGATCAGGTTGACCAGAATCTGCAGCAGCCGATGTTTGTCCAGCAGCAGCGGCGGAATGCCCTCGGCGCTGCAGGTGACGCCGACGCGATGCCGCGACAGTGCGCCCGCGTTCATGCGCAGCGCGTCCTCGAAAAGGTCGGAGAGTTTCGCGACTTCGACCGTGCTCACCGAGCCCGAATACGCCTGCTGCGTGGCGACGATGTCCTTGATGTGATCGACACTCTTGGTCAGCTTGTCCAGTTCGTCGACGATATCCTGACGTTCGGCGGACAGCGCGCCGGTCACCTTGCTCAGATAACCCGGCAGGACTTTGCCTTTCTCGTCGCTGGTCAAAAAGCCGCCCAAGTCCGCGGTGTGGCTGTCGAGCAACTGCACGGCCTTGACCAGTCCCTGCAGTTTCGACTCGCGCACTTTGCTGCTGACCAGACCCGCCGACACGTTCACGCTGTTGAGCACGTTGCCGACGTTGTGCAGCACGTTGTTGGCGATCTCGGCCATGCCGGCTTGCCGCGCCGCGGCCAATAGTTCGCCCTGCGCGACGCTCAGTTCCTCCGTGCGTTCGACGACGCGCTGCTCGAGTCCCGCATTCACTTCGCACAGTTGCTGATTGACGCGGTCGATGAGTGCGCGGCTGCGGATCAGCCGCGTTCCGGCATAGAGCAGCAGGCCGGCCAAGGCGGTCGCCACGATCATCAGGTACATGCGGTTCTGGCCGTTGCGTTGTTCGACCACGCGTTGCCGGTCGTTGAGCAGGTTGTTGATCGCATCGATGCCCTGCGAGGTCGGCACGACGGAGATGTCATCGAGAAGCTGCTTCACCAGTGGCTGCTCGCGCAACACGGTGTGCACGTGCGAAGCGAATACGTCCAGCGCGTCGGCACCGTCGGCCGAGAGTGAAGAACGCCGTTGCGACAACGCCTGCACGTCCGCGGCGATCTGAATCGCATCGCTTTCGTTCGGCGCCTGGCTGTACGACATGACGGCCAGCAGCACGTTGTTCACGTCCACCGCCATCGGGCGCACAGCGTTGGACTCGTGTGCCGCGTTGCGCGTTGCGGTGCGCACGTCGGCCGCGGCGGTCGGCAGGAACGCCATCGAATTGCGCAGTACGGAATTGTGCGACTTGAAATGCTCGATCAGGCGTTTTTTCTCCATCAACGCGGAGTGCAGCGATTCGCTGGCGTGCATCAACGCCGGACCTGCTTCGCCGTCGTCCACGCGCAAGGCCGTGACCAGTCGTTGCGAGAGGCCTTCCAGCTCGGACAACTGATCCACCAGTGCGTCGTAGTTCAGGCTCAGACCCATTCTCGATTTCAGCACCGCGAGTTCGCGCCGCGCGTCGAGCTGCTTGAGATCGCGCAGCAGTGCGACGTTCTCGAAATATGCCGTGTCGTCCATGCCGTAACTGCGCATGTAGAGGAAGGTGAGGATGGCCGCCAGCACCACCGACACGAGCGCCATCGACAACCATTGATGCTGCCGTTGCGCGTTCACAGCGAATCCTTGGGCAGATCACCCGTCAGCGTGCCGAGGAATTGCACGATCGCCGCCTTGTCTTCAGCGGGCGCGACGCGGCCGAGCTGGTAGCGGAACATCACATCGACCGCCTGGCTCAAGGTGCTGGCCGAGGCGTCGTGAAAATACGGTGCGGTCAGCGCGACATTGCGCAAACTCGGCACCTTGAACACGTGTTTGTCGTTTTCATCACCGGTGACGACGAAGCGGCCCATGTCGGCCTCCGTCATTGCGCTGCGATGTTCGAAATAATCGGCCATCACGCCGAAGCGCTGATACATGTTGCCGCCCACGTTCGCGCCCTGGTGGCAAGCGATGCAGCCGTACTGTTTGAATTTCGCGTAGCCTTTTTTCTCGGTGTCGGAAAGTGCGGCCTCGTCGCCGCGCAGGAAACGATCGAAGCGCGAATTCGGCGTGATCAGCGTGCGCTCGTACGAGGCGATCGCGTTCTGCACATTCGCCTTGGTGATGCCGTCGGGATACGCGCGCGAGAATTCGGCTGCGTAGTTCGCGTCGGCTGCGAGCTTTTTCAGGACGTCGGCCCAGGCCGATCCCATCTCCACCGGATTCTGCACAACGGCATCGACCTGCGCTTCCAGCGAAGCGGCGCGGCCGTTCCAGAATTGCGCGAAATTCAATGCGGCATTGAACACCGTCGGCGCATTCACGGCCGTGGATTTTCCGCCGAAGCCGACCGAATGGGCGCGGCTGTCGGCGCCGCCGTGTTTGGCGTCGTGGCAACTCGCGCAGGAAACGCTGCCGTTCGCCGAAAGCCGCGCATCGTGAAACAGCGCTTGTCCGATTTTCACGCGCGCCGGATCCTGGTTCGACGTTATCGGCAACGGCTTGATCGGCTCATCCATGGCGAGCGCACCGCCGGCGTGCAGCGCAACGACTGCCACCAGCAAATGGAATGTCGCGCGCGTTGTCCGCATGGCCGAGCTCCGCCTCGTCTGCCGGGCGGGTACAGCGCGCGGCGTCGCCCAATTGATCGGCACGGCCGCCGGCTTCTTGAGATACGAGCGCCTGACGACAAGAGCTAAAGAGCCCCTCGTGTCTGCCGATGAATTGCGTTGAGAAAGCCGAATCATCCGATCCGGCAGCATTCGGAGCCTTGGGATGACACGAGCGGCGATACGCGTGCTTTGCGTCGACGACGAACAGTTTCTGTTGTCGGCGCTGGAACGTGCATTGCACGGCACCTGCGAAACCCGCACGACGACGAGCCCCGCGCAGGCGCTGCAGATACTCGAGGAAGACGCGTCCATCGGCGTGGTGATCTGCGACCTGTCGATGCCGATCACCAACGGCATCGAGCTGCTCGGCAAGGTCAGGTCGCGCTGGCCGCACATCGTGCGCGTGCTGTTGTCGGGTCACGGCGCCAATTGTCTGCCGCCCGGCGACCGCAGCCTTGCGCACGCCTGTCTCGCAAAACCTTTTCCAGCCGAACAACTGGAATCCGTCGTGAAGCACGCGCTGGAGTCGTCGTCTCCGGTGGCAGCCTGCGCGTAGCGTCGAACGACATCGAATTGAATCCGAGCACCCTATGACGATCCGTCAGGCACACACCGAAAACGCCGATGCGCGCGCGGCGGTCCAGCACATCGCCGAACAGCTGGGACCCGATCCCGGCGCGGTACTGTTCTACTGTTCGCCCGACTACGATCTCGACGCACTCGGTGCGGCGCTTGCGCACGCGTTCAGCGGCGCCGTCGTCGGTTGCACGTCCGCCGGCCATATCGGTGCGCAGGGGTTCGTGCGCGGCGGCATGGTCGCGCTCGGTTTCGGCAAGAACTACGCGCAACTCACGCCGCATCTGATCCATCCGCTGACCAGCTGCATGGAACGCAGCCTGGAAATCGCCGAAGACATCAAACGTTCCGACGGCGCGCGCAGCCGCTTCGGACTGTTGCTCATCGACGGCTTGTCCAAAGCGGAAGAACGCGTAGCCTCCGCGTTGCACCAGGCGTTGGGCAACGTGCATGTCATCGGTGGTTCGGCAGCGGACGATCTGAAGTTCCAGCGCACCTGCGTCTACCACGACGGGCGCTTCCATTCCGACGCCGCGGTCTATTGCCACGTCGAGACGCACCACTGCGTTTCGTTCGTGAAGTTCCAGCATTTCGTCGGCGGCGATCGCAAGATGGTCGTCACCGACGCTGACCCGGTGCAGCGGATCATCAAGGAAATCGATGGCCTGCCAGCGGTCGAAGGTTACGCCGAGGCGATTGCCGCGAACGTGGCCGACCTCGACCCGATCGCGTTCATCCAGCATCCGCTGGTCTTCAAGATCGGCGATCAGAATTTCATCCGCTCCATCGCCGGCATCGGTCCGGACGGGTCACTGAACTGCTTCTGTGCGGTTGACACCGGCATGGTGCTTTCGGTCGGCCGCCATCTCGATGCGCTGGAAACGATGCAAAACGCCTTCACCAACGTGCGCGCGGAGATCGGCAATCCCGGCGTGATTCTCGGCATGGATTGCATCCTGCGCCGCGTCGAATTCGAACAAAACGGATTACTGGATCGCGCCGGCGCGCTGCTGGCATCCAACAACGTCTTCGGCTTTTCGACCTACGGCGAACAGTACGACGCCTTTCACATCAACCAGACGTTCACCGGCGTCGCAATCGAAGCGTGACGATGTCCGCATTACCTCTTCCGCAACTGCACGTCGACGGCATCGCCGAACTCGAGCGCAAGCTCGCCGCGCAGAAAAAAATCAATGCGGTGTTGACCGACCGCATCGAGCGTCACGACTCCTCGCTCGGCAATGCCGGCAGCATGATCGAGCAGAACCTGATCCTCGAACGGCTGGTGACCAACAAGACGCGCGAACTCGAGTCGGAACGCCATGAACTTCGTCGCGCGCTGCGCGAGCTGCAGGACACGCAGACCCTGCTGCTGCAGGCGCAGAAAATGGAATCGATCGGCCAGCTCGCCGCCGGAATGGCGCACGAAATCAACACGCCGATCCAGTACGTGAGCGACAACGTCAAGTTCGTGCAGCGCTGTTTCGAGCCGGTGATGGCGGTGGCCGAATCGGTGAACGAACTGCTGCGCGCATGGCGCCGCAACGAGCTCAGTGAAGCCGCGGTCGCCGAATGCGAAACGAAAATCGCGCGCCTCAAATTCGACTACATCAAACGCAACGTGCCTTCCGCATTGGAGCAATCGCTGGAAGGCCTGCATCGCGTGGCGACCATCGTCGCGGCGATGAAGGATTTTTCGCACCCCTCCACCGGCGTCAAGGACGCTGTCGACCTGGGCGAAGTAATCAACGTGGCGACCACCGTCGCCCGCAACGAATGGAAATATGTTGCCGATCTCGAACTCGCCATCAGTCCGGACCTGCCGCAGGTGCCGTGCCTGCGCGACGAGATCGGGCAGGTGATCCTCAATCTGGTCGTGAACGCCGCGCATGCCATCGGCGATGCCATCAAGGACAGCGGCAGCAAAGGGTTGATCCGCATCACCGCCGAACGGCGCGACAACTTCGTCGAAGTGCGCATCCAGGACAGTGGCACGGGCATACCCGACCACGTGCGCGCCCGTGTTTTCGATCCCTTTTTCACCACCAAAGCCGTCGGCAAGGGCACCGGACAGGGCCTGGCGATTTCCTACGTGACCGTGGTCGAAAAGCATCAGGGCAAAATTTTCTTCGAGACGGAAATCGGCCACGGCACGACATTCGTCATCCAGCTTCCGCTCGTCGACACAGCAGGGCGGCCAGCATGCGCGTGATGTTCGTCGACGATGAGCAGAAAGTCCTCGACGGCATCGAGCGCTCGCTGTTTGCGCTGGATCGCGATTGGGATGTCGAATCCGCATCGAGCGGTGCGGCCGCGCTGCATCGTCTCACTGAAAAATCCTTCGACGTCGTCGTCTCCGATATGCGCATGCCGTGCATGAATGGACACGAGTTGCTGGTCGAGGTGCGGCGCCGCTCGCCGGAAACGCTGCGCATCATCCTGTCGGGATTTTCCGAAGAAGAGGCCGCGCTGCGCGCGCTCGATGTCGTGCACCGCTTCCTGCCCAAACCCACCGACGCACAGGTGCTGGTAGAAACGATCGAGCGCATCCACACCTTGCGGCAGCGGCTGGCGAGTCCGACGCTGGCGCGTTTCGTCGGCGGTATCGACAAGATTCCGCATTCGCCGCGTGTGTACAACCAGATCATGCAGCAGACCGTGACATCCGACGCGGACGCCAAGACCATCGCCAGGATCGTCAATCAGGATCCGGTGCTGGCGGCGAAAGTGCTGCAGGTCGCGAACTCCGCATTCTTCTGCCGCGCCAAACCCGTCGCCGACATCACCATGGCGATCACCCACGTGGGCCTGGATACGTTGCGCGCACTGGTGTTGTTGAGCGAAGTGTGCGGCGACAGCGACGCACGCTCGACCGCGCTGCGCGAATCGTCCTTGCGCGCCATGCGCATCGCCGAACACGTGGCATCCGGCAACCGCGAAGCATTCGAAGGCACCACCGCCGCGCTGTTGTGCGAAATCGCGCTGCTGATTCCCGACCTGGAACAGCAATGCGCGCTCGCCGACGCGCGCGGCGAAGGCCGTTTCGGCTACGCGGAAATCGGCGCGTACCTGCTGGGAACATGGGGATTGCCGATGGCCGTCGTCGAAGCCGTGGCATTCCACGCATCGCCGTCGACCGGCACGGCCGCAAGCACGTTCGGTGCGACCGGCATTGCGCACGTCGCTTCCATGCTGTCGTCGAGCCGGATGCCGGACATGGTCTATCTCGAACGCTGCGGTGTTGCCGCCAGGCTCGATGACTGGAGCAACGCCGCGGCGCGAATACGCGGAAAAGTGTCATGAACCAAGCGCAGACCAGCGTGCTGTGCGTCGACGACGACGCCAACCTGCTGCAAGGCATGGAACGCACGTTGAGCGAATACTATGACGTGAGCACCGCCATCGGCGGCGCGCGCGCGCTCGAAACGCTGCAGCAATCCGGTCCGGTGGACATCGTCATTTCCGACATGCGCATGCCGGAAATGGACGGCGCGCGCTTCCTGACCGAAGTGCGCCGGCGCTGGCCGGATACGGTGCGCATTCTCCTCACCGGATATTCCGATACGTCGTCGGCCATCGCCGCGATCAACGAAGGCGCCATTTTCCGCTACCTGTGCAAACCGTGTCCGTCGGAGAATCTGCTGAACACGTTGCGGCAGGCCGTATCGCAC
>Ga0105239_10003490_pt1 | contig 19248 bp, 20 predicted proteins | sample KBSC44metaG_FD_92761 | JGI IMG/M metagenome (GOLD analysis project Ga0105239, IMG submission 92761) | Corn rhizosphere microbial communities from Kellogg Biological Station, Michigan, USA - KBS C4-4 metaG | ecosystem: Host-associated > Plants > Roots > Rhizosphere > Soil | place: Michigan, USA...
CTGGCTGCTGGAGCATCCGCCGCTCTACACCGCCGGCACCAGCGCGAGCGCGGGCGACCTGATCGCGCCGGATCGCTTCCCGGTCTATCCGGTGGGGCGCGGCGGCAAATACACCTATCACGGCCCCGGCCAGCGCGTCGGCTATCTGGTGCTCGATCTCGACCGGCGCGGGCGCGATGTGCGGTGCTTCGTACACAGGCTGGAAACATGGCTGATCGGCGCGCTGGCCGAACTCGGCGTGGAGGCGTGGATCGCGGAAGGGCGCGTCGGCGTGTGGACGCTGGCCCATGGGCGCGAGGCGAAGATCGGCGCGATCGGCGTGCGCGTGCGCCGCTGGGTGACGCTGCACGGCTTTTCCATGAACATCGCGCCGGACCTCACCCACTTCGGCGGCATCGTGCCCTGCGGCCTGCCCGATTATCCGGTGACCAGCCTCGCCGAGCTCGGGACGGTTGCCGACGTGAAACAATTTGACGCTGCGCTGAGATCGGGCTTTGAATCCTTCCTGTCCGGCCTCGGGGGCGCATGTTCCGCCCCCTGAGGCACCGGGCGCCAACCTGGGGCTGACGCCCGAATTTGCCAGGAACGGATCCGATGCGCATTCTCTCCACGATCGCCACCTCCACCGTCGTCATCGGCGGCGCGCTGCTGGTCGCGGCCTGCGGCCACAGCGACAACACCGCCGCCGCCGACACCAACATGACCAACATGGACACGATGGACAGCTCGGCCGGCATGACCAACGACGCCAGCGCGCTGGACGCGGGCGCCAACGACGCGACCGCCGCCACCGACCTGAACGGCGCCGCGCCCGCCGAGAATGCCAGCAACGCGCAATAAGCGTCAGGATGTGGTAAGCCTATTGCACGCCGCATGCGGGGCCGTCCGGACAGCCGGGCGGCCCCATTTTTCCCTGTGTGCGCGAATTTTCCACAGTTTTGCAGCGTCTTGCCGCGCAGCATCGCGACGACATCTTGCAGCGCGCCCGTGAATGGTTAAGGCTGTGTGCAGGCGGCCTGCCGTTGATGGTGGCCCGGTATATGGCCCGTGCGGCCTGTCGGAGAGATGACGATGACGTTCGCTTCGCGCCGTGTCACGGTGGCGCTGTTCTGCATTTCGGGACTGCTGTCCGCCCCCGCATCGGCCCAGCTCTACTGGAAATCGCCGGACTTCCGCGGTGCGCCGGTCACGGGCGCCGAGCCGGGCATCCTCATTCCGCTGCCCGGCGCCACCCCGCAGGAGATCAATGCCGAGCTGGTGTGGACGCTGCGTGCGGGCCTCAATTTCGCGGCGCTGCAATGCCAGTTCGCGCCGTCGCTGATGGTGGTGTCCAACTACAACCAGCTGCTCGTCCACCATTCCAAGGAACTGGCGGCGGACTACAAGCTGCTCCAGGGCTATTTCAAGCGCACCGCCACCAAGGGCGCGACGCAGAACGCCATCAATGCGGCGTTCGACAGCTTCAATACCCGATCCTACAGCAGCTTCTCGACCGTCTATGCCCAGCGCGGCTTCTGCCAGACCGCCTCGCGCATCGGCCAGGCGGCGCTGATGGAGCCCAAGGGCTCGCTCACCGTGACGGCACATTCGCGCCTCCGCGAGCTGCGCAACAGCCTGACCCCGGCGAACGACATCGACACCCGCTATCCCGCGCCGATCCAGATGACGGTCGATCCGCAGGTGCCGGCCTTCCCGCCCAATTGCTTCGACAAGAATGGCGAGCTGAAGAAGAAGTGCATGAGCCGGGGGTGAGGCTTTCGCCCTCTCCCGCCTTCGGGGGAAAGGGTGCTGCGTCCTTCCGAACCCGATCCGTTCGCCCCGAACGCAGTCGAGGGGCCGTTCGCATCGAGCGACGTCGAGATGCGGATGGCGGCTAGCGCCTCGGCTTCGCTCGGCGGGTCCCTCGACTGCGCTCGGGACGAACGGGCTTAGCGCCGCTCACACTCCGTTTCAGGGAATCCCCATCGCCTTGTGGGTCTGGACGGAAAGCCGCCAGCCCGGATGCTCCAGCACGTAGCGGATCGCCGCATCGCGCCAGGCCGCGCGGCCGACGCCGTCCATCGGCTGGATCAGGAAATGATCGAAATCCCAGCCGCGCATCGCCTCCGGATCGATGCCGCGCTGCGGCCAGACCAGCTTGAGCTCCGCGCCCGATCGCTGGACGATCTCGGTGCCCGCCTTGGGGCTGATCGTCACCCAGTCGATGCCCGGCGCCGCCGGCAGCGTGCCGTTGCTCTCCATCGCCACCTCGAAGCCGGCCGCATGCAGCGCATCGACCAGCGCGTCGGTCACCTGCAGCATAGGCTCGCCGCCGGTCATCACGATCAGCCGGTCGCCGCCGACGTCGCCCCACAGCGCGGCCACCTTCGCCACCAGCGCCGGCAGCTCGTAGCGGCCGCCTTCCTCGCCATCCATCCCGACGAAATCCGTGTCGCAGAAGGTGCACTGGGCGGTCGCGCGATCCTCTTCGCGGCCCGACCAGAGGTTGCAGCCGGCGAAGCGCAGGAAGACGGCGCGGCGGCCCGCATTCAGCCCCTCGCCCTGCAGCGTCAGGAAGATCTCCTTGACCGCGAAGCTCATGGCCGAAACCTCACGGGAGCACGGCATAGGCGGTCGGATCCGGCACCCCGGCCTCCTCGAAGCCCTTGTGGCGCAGGCGGCAGCTGTCGCACAGCCCGCAATGCTGGCCGCCCTGCGGATCGTAGCAGGACCAGCTCATCCCGGCGTCCAGCCCCAGCCGCACCGCCTCGCGCACGATGTCGGCCTTGGTCATATGCTGGAGCGGGGCGTGGACGGTGAAGCGCTCGCCCTCGACGCCGGCCTTGGTGGCGCGGGCCGCGAGCGTCTCGAACGCCTCCACGAATTCCGGCCGGCAATCGGGATAGCCCGAATAATCGAGCGCGTTGATGCCGAGGAACAGGTCGCGCCCGTCGCACGCCTCGGCCCAGCCCAGCGCCAGCGACAGGAAGATGGTGTTGCGCGCCGGCACGTAGGTGACGGGGATACCGGGCTGCACGCCTTCCTTGGGCACATCGATATCGTCGGTGAGCGAGGAGCCGCCGAAAGCGCGCAGGTCGATCGGCAGCACGATATGGCGCTCCGCCTCCAGCATGGCGGCGATGCGGCGCGCCGAAGCGAGCTCGACGAGGTGACGCTGGTTGTAGTTCACGGTGAGCGCGAGCAAGGCATAGCCCTGCTCGCGCGCGATCGCGGCGGTCACCATCGAATCGAGCCCGCCCGAGAGCAGGACGACGGCCCGGCGCGGACCGGTGTGGGTCTGTGTCATGATCCTGCGCTACTCGCGCGCATCCCGGGGGGCAAGCGCCCAAAAAAGACGGGCCGCCTGGTGTGCGGGCGGCCCAGTTTCGCCCGTGCTCCGGGCTTTCAGGGAGATGAACGCCCCGCCATCCTCGGAGCGCACGGATCTCCCTACACCGCGACAGCTTGATGCGGGCTTAATGCCATGAGAGCCCTCAAGGCGTCCGCGTACGGCCAGGCCTGTTTGCCGGTGACGCCAGCACCCCTCCAAGGGAAGCGGCGTTACGCCGGCAACGCCACCGGGAAGCTCTTCGCGCAGAACTCGCAGTCGACATGGACGAGGCCATTCTCGTCGGCCATCTGCGCGCGCTCTTCCGGCGGAAAACGGGCGATCACCGACTGGATATGGTCGGGCGAGCAGCGGCAGCCCCGCGACAACGACGCGACCGGCAGGATGCGGACCTCGTCCTCCTCATGGAACAGGCGCCAGAGCAACTGGTCGAGGCCCAGTCCGATATCGGTCAGCTCGTCCGCGCTGATCGTGCCCGCCAGCGCCTCGACATGCTGCCATTCGGGATGATCGAGCTTGGTGTGCAGCCGCTCGCGCCCCTCCTCGCCCTCCGGCAGATGCTGGACTAGGATGCCCCCGGCGACGTGGGTGCCGTCGCCCAGCGTCCGCACCGCCACGCGCACGAGGCTCGGCAATTGCTCGGACTGGGCGAAATAATGCTCGGCCGCATCGGCCAGCGATCCGCCTTCCAGCGGCACGATTCCCTGGTAGCGTTCGCCGGTATTTTGCCCCGGAAGCGGCGCCTGGTCGAAGGTGATCGCCAGATAGCCCTTGCCGAACAGTGCGAACAGCGAGGGTTCGGCGGGCATCTCGGCGATCCGGTCGGCATCGAAGCGCAGATAGCCGCGCATCTCGCCGCCGCGATAATCGGCGACGAGCAGGTCGATGGCGCCGCCCTTGGTCTGCGCCTGCAGGGTGAGTTGGCCTTCCTCGTGCTTGAGGGTCGAGCCGAGCAAGGCGGCCAGCACCAGCGCCTCGGCCAGCATCTTCGACAGGGCGGGCGGATAGGCGTGGGCGGCCAGGATGGTATCGAGCGCCGGCCCCAGCCGCACCACCCGGCCCCGCGCATGGCGCGACGCGATGGTGAAGCCGAGCGCGGTGTCGAGCGTGGCGGTTTCGGTGGTCATAACGTCCATATCCCCAGGCCGTTCGGTTCGAGCAGCATCGAGCGCAGTCGAGAAGCGTCCGTCGAGAACCCTTCTCGACTTCGGTTCTCGACTTCGCTCGAACCTACGCTCGAAGCGAACGGGAATTGATATGCGATATGGGCTGGCTGCGACCCGTTTCCACCCTCACAGCTTCCCGAAGCACCATAGCAGCACGGCCTTCTGCGCGTGGAGGCGGTTCTCCGCTTCGTCCCAGATCGCCGATTGCGGGCCGTCGATCACCGCGTCCACCACCTCCTCGCCGCGATGCGCGGGCAGGCAGTGGAGGAAGATGGCGTTCGGCCTCGCCCGCGCCATCAGCTCGCGCGTCACCTGGTAGGGCATCATCGCCGCGAGCTTCGCCTCGGCATGCTTCTGGCCCATCGAGATCCAGGTGTCGGTGACGACGATGTCCGCCCCCGCCGCCGCCTCGGCCGCGTCGCGGGTCAGCGTCACCCTGCCGCCGCGATTGGTGGCCGTGCCGATCACGTCGGGATCGGGATCATAGCCCTCGGGGCAGGCCGCGACGACCTCGAAACCCATCAGGCTGCCCGCCTCGACGATCGAGTGGAGCACGTTGTTGCCGTCGCCCAGCCACGCCCATTTGCTGCCGGCGAGCGATCCGCACCGCTCGATCACGGTCTGCATGTCGGCCATCACCTGGCAGGGATGGCTGGCATCGGTGAGGCCGTTGATCACCGGCACGGTCGCATGCCGCGCCATCTCGGCGATCTTGGCGTGATCGTCGGTGCGGACCATGATCGCGTCGACCATGCGGCTCAGCACCCGCGCCGTGTCGGCGACCGTCTCGCCGCGGCCGAGCTGGGTGGTGCCGGCATCGAGCACCAGGGTCGTCCCGCCGAGCTGGCGCATCGCCATGTCGAAGGAGACGCGGGTGCGGGTGGAATTCTTCTCGAATATCATGGCCAGCGTATGGCCATCGAGCGGACGATCGGGATCGGCCGCGCCCCGGGGCCTGCCGGCGCGCGCCGCCTTGCGCGCGGCGGCATCGGCCAGCATCGCCGCGATCGCGGACGTGCCGGCATCGGAGAGGTCGAGGAAATGGCGGATGGTCATGGCAACTACCCCATCCCGTTCGCTTCGAGCGCAGGTTCGAGCCTGTCGAGAACCGAAGTCGAGAAGGGTTCTCGACGGACGCTTCTCGACTTCGCTCGAAGCTGCTCGAACCGAACGGCTCCTATAGATTCAGGCGCCCGCAGGCGGCACATAGCTCCGCGCCGCTTCGGACATCAGCCCCGCGAACTCGTCGATATGGCTCTGCTCGATCACCAGCGGCGGCAGCACGCGCACGACATTGTCGCCCGCGGAGACGAGCAGCAGGCCGTGCTTGTCGCGCGCATGGGCCACGAAGGCGCGGCTGTCCGACTTCATCTTCACGCCGAGCATCAGGCCCTTGCCGCGCACGCTCTCGAACAGATGATCGTGGTTCGGGATCAGCTGCTCCAGCGTCGAACGCAGGCGCTCGCCGGTGGCCTTCACCGTGTCGAGGAAGCCCGGCTCGAGGATCACGTCGAACACCGCCTGCCCGGCGGCCATGGCGAGCGGGTTGCCGCCATAGGTGGAGCCGTGCGTGCCGAACACCATGCCCTTGGCCGCCTTTTCGGTGGCGAGGCAGGCGCCCATCGGGAAACCGCCGCCAATGCCCTTGGCGCTCGCCAGGATGTCCGGCTCGATGCCGTATTGCTCATAAGCGTAAAGCGTGCCGGTGCGGGCGACACCGCACTGCACCTCGTCGAACACCAGCATCAGGTCGCGCTCGTCGCAGATGCGGCGCAGGCCCTGCAGGAATGCGTCCGACGCCGGGCGGATGCCGCCCTCGCCCTGGATCGGCTCGACCAGGAAGCCGGCGGTATTCTCGTCGACCAGCGCCTCGGCCGCCGCGAGATCGTCGAAGGGGGCATAAAGGAAGCCCGGCAGCAGCGGCTCGAAGCCGTCGCGCATCTTCTCCTGGTTGGTCGCCGAGATCGCGCCCAGCGTCCGCCCGTGGAAGGCGTTGTTGAAGCAGATCAGCGTGTTCTTCTGCGGATTGCCGCTGGCGAAATGATAGCGGCGCGCGGTCTTGATCGCGCACTCGACGGCTTCCGCGCCCGAATTGGTGAAGAACACCGTGTCGGCGAAGGTGTTGTCGACCAGCCGTTGCGCGAATGCCTCGCCCTGCGGCGAGCCATAGAGGTTGGAGACGTGCATCAGCGTCGCCACCTGATCCTGCAGCGCCTTGGTGTAGCTGGGATGGCCGTGGCCGAGCAGGTTCACCGCGATGCCGGAGGCGAAATCGAGATAGCGCTCGCCGCGCTCGCCATACAGATAGGCGCCCTCGCCTCGGACCGGACGCACGTCACACCGCGGATAGACCGGCATGAGGGGCGTGATCGTCATGGCAAGCACTCCTTATCGTGTCTGGAGAACGGCTTCGGGAACGCAAAAAGGCGGCCGTGGGTGGCCGCCTTGATCTAGGGTCCGGGCTCTAGCGTCGGGCGCCGGGGAGCGCAACCCCGGCACCGGATTCCGGTAAGGCTCTCTCCGCAAGGGAGTGGAGAAGATCGCCTAATTCTTGATCTTCCAGCCCTTGCGCAGCAGCACGTAGCAGAGCACGCCCATCGCGATATTGATCACGAGCAGCACCACGGCGCCGAGCTCCACGGTCGAATCGGCGACGCCGAGGAAGCCGTAGCGGAAGCCCGAAATGACGTAGAAGATCGGGTTGAGGTGGCTCACCGCCTGGAAAGCCGGCTTGAGCTTGCTGATCGAATAGAAGGTGCCCGACAACAGCGCCAGCGGCTGCACCACGAAATTGGTGACGGCGGCGGCATGATCGAACTTGTCCGCCCAGATCGAGGTCAGCACGCCGAGAAAGGACAGCAGCAGCGATCCCATCAGCCCGAACCACAGCACCGCCAGCGGATTGGCCATGCCGACATGCACGCCCGGCCACAGCAGCATCGCCACCCACAGCGCCGCGCCGACCAGGAACGCGCGCGTCACCGCCGCGAGCGTCAGGCCCGCCAGCAGCTCCGAGGTGGAGAGCGGCGGCATCAGATAATCGACGATCGTGCCCTGCATCTTGCCGACCAGCAGCGAGAAACTCGAATTGGCGAAGGCGTTGGTCATCATGCCCATCACGATCAGGCCCGGCGCGATGAAATCGGCGAAGGGCCGGGTCGTATCGCCCACCGGAACCGCCGCGCGCGCCCCCAGCGCCACGGTGAAAATGACCAGATACAGCAGGGTCGTCACCGCCGGCGCCCACACCGTCTGCAGCTGGACCTTGAAGAAGCGCTTCACCTCCTTCACATAGAGGGTGCGCAATCCCCCCCAGTTGACCTGTCTGATCACGGGCTCGCCCGGGGGGGAGAATTTGGGTTGCGTGGCGCTATGGGGCTGGTCGAGCATGGGCTGCGACCTAAGCGCCCGGTGCCGCCCCCGCAAGGGATACGGAGTATAAACAGTTTATGTCGTGGACGGACGAGCGGATCGACAAGCTCAAGAGCCTTTGGGGCCAGGGCCTTACCGCCAGCCAGATCGCCGATGAACTCGGCGGCGTCAGCCGCAACGCGGTGATCGGCAAGGCGCATCGCCTCGGCCTGGAGAGCCGCCCGTCGCCGGTGAAGGGCAATGACGAGCCCGGCACTCCGGCGCCCGTCGTCGCGCGGGAGCCCGCGCCGCCACCGGCCCCCAAGATCGAGAAGGTGGAGCCGCCGAGGCCACGCCCGGTCGTCGCGGCGCCCGAGCCGCGTCCCGCGCCCGCGCCGCGCCCCGAGCCGGTCGCTACGGCCCCGGCATCGGCATCCCCGTCGGCGCCGGCCGAACCGCGGCCGGACCAGCCGGTCTATCGCTCGATCGGCCCCGGCGGCTTCCAGCGCCAGCAGCCGGGCGAGCAGCAGTCGCCGATCCCGCCGGCCCCGCCGCGCCGCCTGGTGCCGGCCAAGCCGTCGCCGGATATCGCCAGCAAGACGTCCCTGCTGGAACTCAACGATCGCATCTGCAAATGGCCGCTGGGCCATCCCGGCGAGCCGGATTTCCATTTCTGCGGCGACCCGGTGAATCCCGGCTTCCCCTATTGCGTGCAGCATTGCGGCCAGGCCTATCAGGCCCAGATGCCGCGCCGCGATCGTCGCCCGCCGCCGCCGCTGCCTTATGGCGGCCCGCGGGTTCGCTGACCTCTAGGCCCTCTCTCCCCGGGGAGAGAGGGCCATCCAGTCCCCCCGTTCGTCCTGAGCGAAGACGTGCCGCACGCGTCGCGCTTGGGCGCGCGCTTGGCCGCGCTCCGTGCGAACGGAGCATGATCGGCGCCATGGAGATCCGGCCCCCTCCCCTGACAGGAGGGGGAATTTACGGGCAGCTCGCCTTGCCCTCGCGCACGGTCCGCTCGATCGCCTGCACCATCGGCTCGGCGACCGCCTGGATCATCGTCGCGCGGTCGCGCCCGGCGCTGCTGGTGCGCCCGCAGCGCTGGCCGACGTAGCGCTCGGTAATCCCCCAGTCGACCGCGATCCGGGTCAGCCCGTCCTCGCGGCCTTCCTCGTCCACCCAGCCGTCGATCCGGATATCTCGGGCGGCATGGCCGCCGATCCGGCCGCGCCAGGCGGCGTCGATGTCGCGCGCCCAGTCGCCGCCGCCATTCCGCCCGGCGACCAGCATGACGTCGGCGCCCCCGCCGGCCGCGGCAGGGCCCGTGGCAACGCCCGTCGCGTAGCGATCGATCGCGGCGCTGTTCTGCGCGATCTGGTCCGCGCCCTGGGCCATCTGGTCGCTGACCTTGTGGGTGCCGAACAGATCGGCCCGCGCGACGCCGAAGAACATGGTGGCGACCAGCGCCAGCACCAGCGGCCCGCGCAATTGCGCCGGCATCGTCGTGCGGCACAGCACGATGATCATCGCACCCGCCGCCAGGAACACCGCGACGATCGCCGGCCAGCCCGGCGTGCCGGACGTCAGCCGCATGAAGGCGGCCAGCACCACGCCGGCCGCACCCGCCGCGGCGACCACCCCGGCCTTGCCGATTATCGGCGCATCGTCCCTGACCATCATGACCTTGCCTCCCGCGGGCTTGATGCGCGCGACAAGGTAAGCGGCGGGTAACCACGGCGCCGGAGACGCATCCGGAACGGATCGTGCACGGATGACTTGGCGCGGGTGCCTTCCCCCGTCTATGCTCGCGGACGATGGCCAAGGACGATGATCTCTTCACCCCCCCGCCCCGCTCCTCCAGCACGGGTTACGACGCATCCTCGATCCAGGTCCTGAAAGGGCTGGAGGCGATCCGCCGGCGCCCGGGCATGTATATCGGCGGCACCGACGAGCGCGCGCTGCACCATCTCGCCGCCGAGGTGATCGACAACGCCATGGACGAGGCGGTCGCCGGCCATGCCAGCCGCATCGAGGTGACGCTGAGCACCGGCAACCGCGTGACGGTGATCGACAACGGGCGCGGCATCCCGATCGACGAGCATGCCGATTTCCCCGGAAAATCGGCGCTGGAGGTGATCTTCACGACGATCCATTCCGGAGGCAAATTCGACGGCGACGCCTACCAGACCTCGGGCGGCCTGCACGGCGTCGGCGTCTCCGCCGTCAACGCGCTGTCGATCGAGACGGTCGTCGAGGTCGCGCGCAACAAGGAACTCTACCAGCAGCGCTTCGTGCAGGGGAATGCGGCCGGCCCGCTCGAGAAGATCGGCGCGGCGCCCAACCGGCGCGGCACCTCGGTGAGCTTCGTGCCCGACACCGAGATTTTCGGCGAGTTGCGCTTCAAGCCGCAGCGCCTCTACCGCCTCGCCCGATCCAAGGCCTATCTCTTCGCCGGGGTCGAGATTCGCTGGAAGTGCGATCCCGCCATCCTCACCGACGACACGCCGCACGAGGCGGTGTTCCAGTTTCCCGGCGGCCTCGCCGATCACCTGAAGGAGCAGGTCGGCGGGCGCGAATGCGCGACCAGCGAGTTCTTCGTCGGGCGGCAGGATCTTCCCGATGGCCAGGGTTCGGCCGAATGGGCGGTGGCCTGGCCGCTCTACTCGGACGGATCCTATTCGTATTACTGCAACACCATCCCGACGCCCGACGGCGGCACCCACGAACAGGGCCTGCGCGCCGCCTTGGTGAAGGGCATTCGCGGCTTCGCCGACCAGACCGGCAACAAAAAGGCCAAGGACATCGCGCCCGAGGACGTGATGACCGGGTCCGAGCTGATGCTCTCGGTGTTCATCCGCGATCCCCAGTTCCAGAGCCAGACCAAGGACCGCCTCACCTCGCCCGACGCCGCGCGACTGGTCGAGAATGCGGTGCGCGACCATTTCGACCATTTCCTCGCCGACAATGTCGATCGCGGCAAAGCGCTGCTCGGCCTGATCCTCGATCGCATGGACGAACGCCTGCGCCGCAAGGCCGAGCGCGACGTCAAACGGAAGACGGCGACGTCAGGGCGGAAGCTGCGGCTTCCCGGCAAGCTCACCGATTGCGCCTCGGATTCGCCCGAGGGCACCGAATTGTTCATCGTCGAGGGCGATTCGGCCGGCGGCTCCGCCAAGCAGGCGCGCGACCGCAAGACGCAGGCGGTGCTGCCGATCCGCGGCAAGATCCTCAACGTCGCCTCGGCCAACAGCGCCAAGATCCTGGCCAACCAGGAAATCGCCGATCTGATCCTGGCGCTGGGCTGCGGCACGCGCGAGCGCAGCGACGCCAGCCAGCTCCGTTACGAACGCATCGTCATCATGACCGACGCGGATGTCGACGGCGCGCACATCGCCACCCTGCTGATGACCTTCTTCTTCCAGGAAATGCCCGACGTGGTGCGCAAGGGCCACCTCTTCCTCGCGCAGCCGCCGCTCTACCGGCTGACGGCGGGCGCCAAGTCGCTTTATGCCCGGGACGACGAGGATCGCGCCCGCATCGAGGCGACGGCGTTCAAGGGCAAGAAGGTCGAGGTCGCGCGCTTCAAGGGCCTGGGCGAGATGAACCCCCAGCAGCTCCGCGAAACCACGATGGACCCGAAGACGCGCGGCATGATCCGCGTGACCCTGCCGCAGGAATATGAGGAGCGCGCGGCGGTGCGCGACCTGGTGGACCGCCTGATGGGCAAGGAAGCCGCCCACCGCTTCGCCTTCATCCAGGAGAATGCGGCGCGGGTGGACGAGGAGGAGATCGACGCCTGAGGGGTGGTTGAAGAGGGCGCGCGCGCCTTCTGAACCGTCGCCCCTGCGCAGGCAGGGGGCCATCTCCTGACCGTTCCGCGCGCTGGACAGAGCAGGTGATGGGTTCCCGCCTTCGCAGGAACGACGGGAGCGATTGGAGCGGGGCGATCAGAATCCCGAGATCAGCATGTCCAGCGCATTGCCGATCACGAAGGCATGATCCCCCAGCGTCGCGACAGGCGCCTGCATCTCCGCCACCGGCACCGTCGCAGCGAATTGTGCGACCAGGACATGCGGCGCGCCATCGATCTCGAAGACCGGGTTCAGCCGCGTCGCGGGCTTCGGCGCTTCGTCGATCGGCAGAAGCGGCACGACGAAGCGGGTATTGAGGCCGCTCAGGATATCGGCCTGGCAATCCAGCACGAGACGATCGCCGCCGCGTAGCCGGTGGACGTCGTATTTCGCCATCAGAAGCGGCGGAAGTCCGCCAGCGGCACCCCATGGCGATCGGCATAAGCGTTGGACGAAGCCAAAGCCTCCGCATTCTCGGCCTGCCAGCGCGCGGTACGGGTTTCGGCGATCTGCTCGGCCAGACCTCGCTCGCAGGCGCGCGAGATATTGATGTCGAGGCCGCGTGCCTCCTCCAGGAGTGCGGCGTCCAGGGAGATGTTGGTCGCTTTGCGCTGCGCGGCTCGGGGCATCGGGCATCTCATTTTCATGCGCAGGATATATGCGCATGAAGTTGAGCGCAAGCCCGCCCCGCAGCCTGCCTTCCCCCCTCCCCTTCAGGGAGGGAAAAGATGACATCCACTCCACAGGGAGAAAATTTGACTCCCGCCAAACTGTGATCTTAGATTGTCACAACGGTTATCGGTGGGGGCAGGCATGGCGAGAGACATCACCCGGCGCGATTTCGTGAACGGCGTCGCGGTCGGTGCCGCCGGCCTCGCATCGGCCAGCCTGCTCGCCGGTTGCTCGCCCGCCGGCAACGGCGCGGCATCGGCCGGCGATCCCGCCGCCACCTATCCCCCGCTCCGTACCGGCCTGCGCGGCTCGCATCCCGGCGCGTTCGAGCAGGCGCATGTGCTGCGCGACGGCGGCCATCCGGGGCGCGGCCAACCGGTCGATACCGGCGAGCATTACGATCTCGTCGTCGTCGGCGGCGGCATCAGCGGGCTCAGCGCGGCGCATTTCTTCCGCGAGGCCAAGCCCGACGCGCGCATCCTGATCCTCGAGAATCACGACGATTTCGGCGGCCACGCCAAACGCAACGAATTCCGCCCGGCCGGCTCCCCCACCTTGCTCTGCAACGGCGGCACGCTCGGCATCGACAGCCCCTATCCCTACAGCGCGCAGGCCGATGGTCTCCTCAAGACGATCGGCCTCGACGTCGCGGCGATGAAGGGGATCGAGAAAGAGGATTTCTACGGATCGCGGGGGCTCGGCCGGGGCATCTTCTTCGACAAGGACACCTTCGGGGCGGACCATCTCGCCGTCGGCACCAAGGCGACGCCCTGGCCCGACCTTCTCGCCAAGGCCCCCCTCACCGACGCGGCCCGGCGCAACATCGCCGCGATCGAGAGCGGCGGCGGGGCGTGGATGCCGGGCCTGTCCTCGGCCGCGATGAAGGACAAGCTCAGCCGCATCTCGTACAGGGCCTATCTCGCCGACTATGCCAAGGCCGATCCGCTGACGCTGGCCTATTTCCAGCCGCGCTCGCAGGGCTGGTGGGGTGTCGGCATCGATGCGATCACAGCGCTCGATGCCTGGGGCATGGGCTTCCCCGGCTTCGCGGGCCTGAAGCTGGACAAAGGCGGCACCGAGCGGATGGGCTTCACCCCGCGCGGCTATGCGGATACCGGCGGCAGCTACACGCTCCATTTTCCGGACGGCAACGCCACCATCGCGCGCCTGCTGGTCCGTTCGCTGATCCCCGAGGCGCTGCCCGGCAAGGATGCCGCCGACAGCGTACTGGCGCAGGCGGACTACAGCCAGCTCGACCGGCCGGACCATCCCGTCCGCATCCGGCTGTCCTCGATCGCGCTGGCCGTCCACCATGTCGGTTCGCCCGACACGGCGCGCACGGTGGAGATCACCTACGTCACCGGCATGGACCTGAAAAAGGTTCGCGCCGCCCAGGTCGTCATGGCGAGCTGGAACATGATGATCCCCTATATCGTGCCCGAATTGCCCGATCCCCAGAAAGCGGCGCTGCACAGCCTGGTGAAGGCGCCGCTCGTCTACACCTCGGTGGAGCTCGCCAACTGGCAGGCGTTCGACCGGCTCAAGGTCGCCCGCATCTACGCGCCCGGCTGCTATTTCAACGATTTCGGGCTGAACGAGGTGGTCGATGTCGGCGGTTATGCCACGCCGCGCGATCCGTCGCAGCCCAGCATCGTCCGGCTCGAGCATGTCCCCTGCCAGCCCGGCCTCGACGAGTTCGACCAGAATCGCGCCGGCCGCATGGCGCTGCTGCAGACCCCGTTCGAGGAATATGAGCATCATGTCCGCGACGAGATGGGCCGGGCGCTGGCCGGCGGCGGCTTCGATCCCGATCGCGACATCACCGGCATCACCGTCAACCGCTGGCCGCACGGCTATGCGCCGGAATTCAATCCGCTGTTCGAACCGGTTCTTCCGGAGGAGCAGCAACCCAATGTGATCGCCCGGAAAAAATTCGGCCGCATCGCGATTGCCAATGCGGATTCGGGGCGCGGCGCCTATACCAACGTGGCAATCGACCAGGCCCATCGCGCGATCGGGGAGCTGTTGAGCTGAGCAAGGCGGACGACACCAAGGCGACCGAGCGCGAGCAGGAGGGCCAGGCGACCCTGCGCGCCGGCGTGTATGACGAATTGCGCCATCGCCTGATCACCGGCCGCATCGCGCCGGGCGTGGGGATTTCGACGCGCGGCCTCGCCCAGCAGCTCGGCGTCAGCCAGATGCCGGTGCGCGACGCGCTCTCCCGCCTCGCCGCCGAGGGGGCGGTGGAGATCCGCTCCAAGCGCAAGATCATCGTGCCGGTGATGACCCCGGAGCTGCTGGAGGAGGTGATGCACTGCCGCCTCCTGCTGGAGCCGGAGGCCGCCGCCGCCGCCCTCCCCGCGATCGACGCCAGGCTCGTCCGCCAGTTGCGCGCCGCCGATGCCGCCATCGATGCCGCGATCGAGAGCGGCGACGTCAATTCCTACATGGAGAACAATTACGCCTTCCACTTCCTGATCTACCGCGCGCGGGGCCAGGGCGTGCTGACGCGGATGATCGAGACCTTGTGGATGCGCTTCGGCCCGCTGATGCGGGTGGTCTATGGCCGGGTCGGCACGGCGCGGCTGGTCGATCAGCACCAGCAGGCGCTCGACGCGATCATGCGTGGCGACGCGGCGGGTCTGGCGGACGCGATCCGCGCGGATATCGGGGATGGCCGGGGGCTGATCGACATCGAGGAGTGAGGGGGCGGGCTTCATCCACGCCTCCTGCTGCGTTCGTTATCCCCTTGCCCCCGTTCGCGCTCCCCCTACCCCGTTCGTCCTGAGCGAAGTCGAAGGACGTGCGGCGGGCGGGGCGATCGGGGCACGCACTTCGACTTCGCGCAGCGCGAACGGGGTGAAGAGGATTCCGGTTGAGCGGGATATGCCCCCCCTCAATCCACCCGCAGCGCCTCCCGCAGGATCAGGTGATGCGCCCGCATCTCGATCATCGCCGCCGCCAGCCGCCGCGATCCGGGGGTGGTGGCGTCGTGCGTCAGGCGGTAGCGGCGCGCGGTGGCGCGTTGCTGGTCGAGAGATCGGATCCGGTCGCGATCGGGCATGGCCCTTCCTCCTCGATCGAGAGAGAGGCCGGCATGATCCGCGACTGACCAAGCGAGACCATGCCGGCCGACGACCCCAGCCGTCCCGATCAAGCTGAACCCGCCATGGTTACCAAAGGGTTAACGGCTGCGTCCGATATGGTCTTTCGCGGCCGGGCCAGCGCGGGCCGCCCCGGCTGCCTACCGGAGTGCCGCACGCACGGCGGGCAGCATCCGGCCGACGATGATGTCGACCCCCTGCGCGTTGGGATGCTTGCCGTCGGCCTGGATCAGCGCCGCCCGGCCCGCCACGCCGTCGAGGAAGAAGGGATAGAAGCGGGTGCGATACTGGCGGGCCAGCCGCGGATAGAGCGCGTCGAACTGCGCCCGATACTCCGCCCCGAGATTCGGCGCCGCCTTCATGCCGACCACCAGCACGCGGATCTGCCGGCGCTGGAGCTCGGCGAGGATCAGATCGAGATTGTGCGCGGTGGCGGCGGGCGGCAGACCGCGCAGCATGTCGTTGGCGCCCAGCTCGACGATCACGAGGTCCGGCTTCACTCCCAGCCCGCGCAGGCCCCAGGCGAGCCGCGCGCGCCCCTGCGCGGCGGTGTCGCCGGCGATCCCGCCGTTGCGGACGGTCGCGGCGATGCCGGCCTTGCGCAGCGCCTGCTCCAGCCGGACGGTGAAGCCCTGCGACGGCGGCAGGCCGTAGCCGGCGGTGAGGCTGTCGCCCAGCGCCCAGACCAGCGGGGCTTTCGTCCCCACCGGCGACGCGGCCACCGGAAAGGCGAGCAGGAGACAGAGGAGCGCGCGGATCGCATGGCGTCCGGCGGCGTACAGCGTCATCCCTATCTCCCGCATCGGCCGCGTTCGATAGCATCGTGGCCGGCGCGCGCAATCCGCCGCTGCCCGCTTTCATCCGCGCGCCGCGCCCGGTAGGGACGCTCCATGCCCGCCAGGAGTCGCCCGTGACCGAGCCTTTCGTCCGCCCCGACGTCTCCGCCTTCCTGCAATATCTCGCGTCCGTGCCGGTGCCGCGGCTCCACGAGATGGATCCGGTCGCGGCCCGCCAGCAGGCCAGCGCCATGGCCGGCGTCGCCGATCCGCCCGTCGGCGCCATCGCCGTGATGCGCGATCTGGCGATGCCGGGGCCGGGCGGAGACATCCCGCTGCGCCTCTACGATTCCCGCCCGAGCCGCGATGCGGGGCCGGTGATCGTCTTCTTCCATGGCGGCGGCTGGGTGCTGGGGGATCTCACCAGCTACGATTCCGCCTGCGCCGAGATCGCGCGGACGCTCGATCTGCCGGTGGTCTCGGTGGACTATCGCCTCGCCCCGGAAGCGCCCTGGCCCGCCGCGCCGGACGATTGCGAGACGGCCGCGCGCTGGGTGGCCGACGCGCCCGAGGCGCTGGGGCTCAGGCCGACATCTTTGGTCCTGGCGGGCGACAGCGCGGGCGGCACGCTCACCATCGTCACCGCCATCGCCCTGCGTGACACGCCCGCCGCGCGGCCCGTGATCGCGCAATGGGCGATCTATCCGGCGGCCGACATGGTCACCTATTATCCCTCGTTCAAGGAATTCGGCGCCGGCTATCTGCTGACCGAGGAGGCGATGGTCTGGTTCAACGGCCATTACCGGCCGGACGTGACCGACTGGCGCGGATCGCCGATGGTCGCCGATCTCGCCGGCCTGCCGCCCGCCCTGGTGACCACCGCCAGCCTCGATCCGATCCGCGACCAGGGCCGGGCCTACGCCGCCGGCCTCGCCAGGGCCGGCGTGCCGGTGAGCTTCCGCGAGGCGCGGGGCAACATCCACGGCTTCCTGGTCCTGCGCCGCGCCATCCCCTCGTCGGCCGGCGACATCGCCGCCAGCCTCGCCGCGCTGCAATCGCTTCTGTCGGAGATCACCGCATGACGGACCTGCCCTATCGCCCCGCCGCCGGAATCATGCTCGTGAACGCCGAGGGCCATGTCTTCGTCGGCCAGCGGCTCGATTCCACGCTGGAGGCCTGGCAGATGCCGCAGGGCGGCATCGACCCCGGCGAGGAGGCCGAGGACGCCGCCTTCCGCGAGCTGGAGGAGGAGACCGGTATCCCCCGCCACCTCGCCGAGATCGTCGCGCGCGCGCCGGAGGATCTCGATTACGATCTGCCGCCCGAACTGGTCAGCAAGCTCTGGAAGGGCCGGTATCGCGGCCAGCGCCAGGCGTGGTTCCTGATGCGCTTCCTCGGCACCGACGCGGACGTCGCGATCGAGACCGCGCACCCCGAATTCCGTGCCTGGAAATGGGCCGAGCCGAGCGAATTGCCGGACATGATCGTGCCCTTCAAGCGCGCGCTCTACGAGAATGTGCTACGCGCCTTCGCGCACCTGATCTGATAAATGCGAAGGGGTTTTTCGCGGATGCCGTATCGCGCCCTGTTCCTGTGTCTGCTCTCCACCGCCACGACCGCCGCCATCGCCCAGCCCGTCCAGATCGATATGGCGCAGGCCGAGCCGCTTCCCCCGATCATCTGGCTCGCCGCGCCGCCCGAAAGCGGATCGTTCGAGACGCCCGAGGCGCCGCCGCCGGCGCCGATGGTCACCCTGCTGATCCCGCCGCCGCCCAATCCCAACGCCGTCGCCCTGCCGCCCGCCGCGCGCGCAGTGCTGGAGCAGGCGATGAAGACCAACGACCCCGCCACCTTCGCGGCGGTCCAGAAGGCAACGCGCGAGCAATATCCCGACGGCGGCCCGCAGATCGATGCGCTCGCCGCCAAGAATGCCGCGCAGATCGCCGAGAAGCAGGCCGCCGACGCCCGCGCCAAGGCCGAGCAGCTCGCCGCCGCCAGCTTCCTCGACAATTGGAAGGGCGAGGTCTCCCTCGGTGGCTCCTACACCAAGGGCGTCACCGATGCGGTGGCGATCTACGGCGCGTTCAAGCTCAACAAGGACGGGCTGCGCTGGCGCCACGCGCTTTCCGCGCGCGCCGATTACGCCAAGAGCGCGGGGCTGCTCTCCACCGACAAGGACACCGCCGCCTACCAGCCGCAATATAAATTGACCGACCGGCTCTATGCCTATGGCCTCGGCCAGTTCGATCGCGACGAGGTGCTGGGCATCCGCTACCGCTTCACCGAGAGCGCAGGCCTCGGCTACACGCTGGCCCGGGGCTCGAAGTTCAATCTCGCGGTCGAGGCCGGCCCGGCGGTGCGCGAGACCCGCTATATCGGCCAGCCGCGCGACACCAAGCCGGCGGGGCGCGGATCGGTCAGTTTCGACTGGAAGCCCAACACCAATATCGAGCTGACCAACCAGTCGGCCATCTACGTCGAATCCCACGACACCAACATCACCTCGACGACGGCGCTGACCTCCAAGCTGTTCGGGCCGCTGAAGGGGCAGATCTCCTACAACCTCACCTACGAAGACGACGTGCCGGGCCAGGCCAAGAGCTTCGACACGATCACGGCGGCGTCGCTGGTCTACAGCTTCTAGGCCTGACCTTTCCCCCTTTCTTCCCCCCTCCCTGAAAGGGAGGGGCCGGGAGTGGGTTCGCCGGGGCGGGCGTGACCGCGATCCGGCGACAGACCCACGCCAAGGTCTCCCTCTCAGCGCTATCCCTATCGCTTGCGAACACAGCCGGGCCGTATTCCTCTTCGTCATCCCGGCGGAGGCCGGGATCCATTCGCACGGCGCGGGCCGTATCGCGAGGAGATGGCTGCCACGCCGCGCCAGGACCATGATCGTTGCCCCGAATGGATCCTGACCTTCGTCAGGATGACGGACATGCAGACGCGTTGGCGATCGATACGGACGCCCTGCCATGGAGGGGCGATAATTTGGGAGCGACTTCC
>Ga0105239_10003491_pt1 | contig 19246 bp, 23 predicted proteins | sample KBSC44metaG_FD_92761 | JGI IMG/M metagenome (GOLD analysis project Ga0105239, IMG submission 92761) | Corn rhizosphere microbial communities from Kellogg Biological Station, Michigan, USA - KBS C4-4 metaG | ecosystem: Host-associated > Plants > Roots > Rhizosphere > Soil | place: Michigan, USA...
AATATTTAACCTTCTGCTGACCTCCCTAAGTGCGTATTTCTCTACTCATCAGCGCCTCCTTGCTTCTCTTCACACTTCATCGTCCAAACCCAGTTCCACACAGTCAAAGCATTTTCCTCAGACAACAATGGCGGCCAGCTTTTTCGCACTGGCGCCTGAACCAGCCACCGAGCTGGGGCGGTATCGTATCCTCTCTGGCACTGCCGGCGTCAGAGTGTCGCCGCTCTGCCTGGGGGCCATGTCGATTGGTGATGCTTGGTCTGAGGTATGCATACATACTTCTTCCCTAACAAAACCCACCTTTCAGGCCACCTGCAACCCCAGAATGATGATGACGACTAACGTTGAACTGCTTACCCGCGAGTGCAGTTCATGGGCAGCATGAACAAGGAAAGCTCATTCAAGCTCCTCGACGCCTTCTATGAGGCCGGTGGAAACTTCATCGATACAGCCGTAAGTTGAGCCAGCTGCTCGCTTGCCACCCGGGCGACTTTCCCAGGGAAACGTAAATGAGAGCCCGTCCCTAACGCGTGCCGCCTTTACTTTCTGGCAACAGAATGCCTACCAAGACGAGCAGTCGGAGAAATGGATCGGCGAGTGGATGGAAGCACGCCAGAATCGCGATATGATTGTTCTTGCTACCAAGTACGTACCTCTGTCATGCTTTGGATGTTTCCCTCGCTTCCATGCTTTCCAAATCATGAGATTGTCGTCCTTACATTTGTACACAGATATACGACTCCGTATCGCAGCTACGCGCTTGGAAAGGGCAAGACGATCAATTACTCAGGCAACCACAAGCTTAGTTTGCATCTTTCGGTGCGAGACTCGTTGAAGAAGCTGAAGACGGATTATATTGATTTGTTGTATGTGCATTGGTGGGTAAGTAATGCCCGGGAACCTCAAATCACTCATCTCGAGGGAAAGACCCTTGAAACACAGCTCATCGCTCGCAACCGAAACTGACCAACCATGATCAGGACCACACCACCTCCATCGAAGAAATGATGGACAGCCTACACATTCTGGTGACGCAGGGCAAGGTCCTATACCTGGGCATCAGCGACACGCCCGCGTGGATCGTGTCTGCCGCGAACGTCTACGCACGAGAACAAGGCAAAACCCAGTTCTCCGTCTACCAGGGGCGGTGGAACGTCATGGCGCGCGATTTCGAGCGTGACATCATCCCGATGGCGCGGCACTTTGGGATGGCGCTCGCGCCCTGGGACGTTGTGGGCGGCGGCAAGTTCCAGAGCAAGAAGCAGATCGAGGAGCGCAAGAAGGCCGGCGAGGGGCTGCGCAGCTTCATGGGCCCCGAGCAGACCGAGCAGCAGGCCAAGGTCTCCGCCGCGCTTGAGAAGGTGGCTGGTGAGCATGGCATTGAGAGTCTGACGGCCGTCGCGCTCGCGTATGTCATGCAGAAGACGCCCAATGTGTTCCCGATTATTGGTGGCCGCAAGGTCGAGCATCTCAAGGAAAATATTCAGAGCTTGAGTCTGAAGTTGAGCGACGAGCAAATCAAGTATCTCGAGAGCCAGACGGAGTTTAGCCTCGGGTTCCCGGGCGAGTTCGTGGGTTATGATCCTAAGTGGACAGGTCAGCCCAGTGTGATGTTGAACAGGACGGCACATGTGGCTTTCTCGAGCCCGAATAAGCCGTTTGTTGCGGAGAAGAAATAGGTAGCGGAAAGTGGGAGTGGTGAGGAGGCACAAGGCCAGTATGGGAGATGGACAAAGTTGGGGAACCTCGATCCATCACGGAAGGATGGCATGGTTATTCTATTTGCGTGGATGTGGGATTGGACACAAAGTATCCTTTCCAGAGCAGAGCGAATGAATCAACACTGAGTTGACTGAGCCGCGATTTCTCACACAAGTCGTCCGGTACCTTGAAGTGCTGGCCCTCCTGGCAAAGAGATAGATATACAATTTCTGACTAAAGGAGCTGCCTCTCAGTGAGCTGAACACCATGCCCGCTACCTATTGACCTTACAAACGTAATGTCTAAAGTTCTCCGAAATCGTGCTTTCGTAGCATCAATGCAGCCCGATCATGAGCTTAAGAAGACTGTAGACAAGCCCAGCCAAATGTTCGTCGACGGTGTATCATCTCTATCCCTTTCCCTTGCAGCTGCAGCAGCCTCAGCTTCTTCTTTATTCATGCGCCTCATAAACTTTAATAACTTTTCTGATGAGACCTAGAAAGTTACGATAGTAGTCAGCCCCTGCCTGGTCACTCAAGTACTCAAAGCAAAGCCGCTGACTCTACACCCAGATGGTACAATGAGGGGGAGCGAACTCACCGAAAGATCCCTACTGCGCGGGCCGGCGGGTACGTTTGTGGCGGAATGATCCAAATGCCGCAGAGTGAACCCAAAGAAGACTTTGGCGATGGGGGCCAGGTAAACTATGCAATTCATGAGCTCTCCTGTCCTGGACTAGAACGCATCCATGGTTTGGCATTCGCGCTCCGCGACAGCAACGAGAGAATCATCGCCCACTTCGTTGAGAGTCTCGTAGTAACGGACTTCATCGCCTTCGCCATCGCCATCCGAGTCAGAGTCAAGAGGACGAATAGTGCGAGGATGATCCCTCGAAGGCAGGTCTCTCCGCGCCAGGAAGATGACCGTGGTCAGGTCTCTGTAGGCGCCTAGGTTTGAAATCTCGAAATGGGGCGACGAGATGCCGATGGTGGTCAGGGAGCGAATGCGCTCCGCGGGCACGATGGCGAAGTCCCTGTGCTGAGCGAGTGGAGGAAAGCGGGAGGTTCTAGTCAGCTGGCAAGTCAGATCAATCATCCTCTAGGACGTCTTACTGACAAGAACGAGGATCTGCAAATGAAAGCAGTAGTGGATACTTTCAGCCTTCTCCACACCAGGGCTGATTCTTAGCCACGTCGAAACTCAAAACTGAAAACTCACTCACAACATATGGTACTCGAATAGATTCTCGTCGTAGAAAAGTGGAGCAGCTTCTTGGTAGATCCGCCGGCACGCGGCGAGAAGCGAGACTGGAAGATCTAGGGTTTCGCTAGGCGGATCTGCACGTCCCGTTCATGCTGTCCAGATTCGAAAGCTACACATGTCGTGTCTGCGTGACTGTAGATCCGGATAGGTTTCGATGAGACCAACGCATGTCGCCAGATGATGGTGGTCACCTCTGTTGGCAGGTCGAGCAGTGAGGGTGAGGGTGAGTGCACTGCCTCAGAGATTGGTGACGGTGCTGGGTGCGGGTTGGGATGGGATGGCATAGTCGTGGACCAGGACCTGGCTCAAAATTGAGACTATTACTATACACTAGCAGTTACTGTAAGAAGAGGAAGCCACTGTGTAGTGGTAGGAATAGTAGTGTCATTCAAGTTGTGGACCAAGAAAAGAAAAAGGCAACCCAGCCTTGTGCAGATCTTAGCCCCATGTTTAAGGCTGTACACTGGAAGCCAGACACTCAACATAAAATTCGAACTTGGTCACGACTACCAATGTTGGGTCGGATCCCATTTTCTTGAAATGCGAAACCGGCCTTCCCATCATCTGATAACTCGATTTTCACAATACAAATGCCATTTTCAACGAGTCTTCAACAGCAGATTTTGGTGGATTCAGATAAAATTATTGTTGCGATATTCTCGGACGATTCAACAGCCAAAAATACTAGCACAGTGCCACAGGAAAAAGTGCGAAAGCAACACCTAACTGGGTAATCTAGCCTGCTTCGCGCCAAATTTTCACCCTCGTCTTGCGAACAGCGGCACGCAAATGGAATTTGGTCACGCAGACCGTTTTTCACTCCTGGGTGGACACTTTCCTGCCCCACCCTCCCCCCCATTCTCCCACTTATGGTAGTAAGCCAGAGAGCCCCGGTCGACACTGGCACTCGCGGAGGACAACCATAATTCATCTTGCAGGGCAAAAGTCCCGCAAAACCTTCTCGCTCACATAGCCTTTGGTAGGGGGGACTTTTGGCGAATAGAGAAGCAATCACATCCCCGTGGATTCGACGACAGGCGTAGAGGATTCCAACACGAGGCTTTGCTAGTTAGCAGGTCACCAAACCAGCCACAGTGGTCTCAATGAGGCTGAAGAAGGAACGAGTGAATGAAGAGTGGAGAGCGTAAATTAGACTGCCCTTGAAGCCGCTAAATATTTCCCTCGAGTCATAAATGCATGAGCCTGAAGCCTCTTGAGTTGAGTCTCCCAGTCTGAAGAGGTGCGTGCGATGTCACTGACTTCTCTTTCAGGTTCTGCGTGGCTCACGAGTTGTAACTATCACAAGAGGCGCACCTGTGAATCCAATATATGTTATCCAAACAAGGCGATTCTATGTGAAGATGTTAGAAAGTAATAGGTGTTGCAGATACCAAGTTGTAGATGACTTACAGCTGCTCCGCGGTACCTGCGCTCGGTAAATCGCTGTCTTCTGTCCTCAAGCACACACTCGGTGACTTCGGCCAGTGAGGACACGGTCTCTATCTTCACTGGTACGATTCTGCTTAGGCGGGCCATATAGGATTTCAACATGTTCATTTCAGATCTCATCCCGATGAGCTGTCTTCGAGCAAGTTAGTGTTGCTTGTGAGCGATGAGCTTGAATCTGTGATTTAACGCGTATCCCCGAGCCTGCACATTCGGACATTTGTCAATGACTGTGGCTGTTGTGCACGCTGTAAGGTCATGCGTGACGAACACAACGCTGATCGGAACATTTTGAGTAGTCTGACTATGGGAAATAATTCTGATTATGTGAGAAAAGGGGTGCTTAAGAAGCGGTGTGAGCAGGAAGAGAGGAAGAGAGAAGAAGTAGCAAGCTCGAAAATACATGACTCAGAAAGACATTTAAGTCTCTCAGAGTGATGATGAAAATTATGGATTGGCCTCAACCAAACTGTAAAATCTGGGGCGGAGGTGCAAAAGTTTATGGCAGTGCATGCGGTCATACTGTCGATGGTTGGCCAGCTCCAACATTGGTCGAAATGGATTTGGATGGTGTGTCATGGGGATAGGAGGTATGGTGAAAGTTTTGACTGATCCTTGATGCGTTCGAGGAGACCACTGGTTAATGCGAGAGGATGAAGCTACAAGACATCTGGTATCTGCACATCTTTTAGGCCCAGTCTAGCATCTGCAAGGCTCGGACATGCAGGTGGGTGGAGTGATGAAGCAGATCATTCATATCTTGATAGCCGAGTCGTCCTAGGCGATCCTTTCTCCAGGATAATTGCAGGACAACGAAGAAATGCAAACTTAATCGTCCACCTCTAGTTTGCTTGATGTGTGGGGACCTCTGTCGCCCTCTGTTGACCTGATTTCGAGATGAGGGCTGCAATCCATCCCTCAGTGGATATCTCGCCCAGATAAACATATAAAAGCACGCCTCCCCCCAGTAGTTTCTCAGAGACCGTCATTCCCAGGAAAGCTCGGTTCAACAATTGCTCGCCACAGCACACACCACAGCACGCAGCACACAGCACGCACACCACGCACACCACACAAACAACAGATCATTTTTCACACATCACACACTCTCTACACACCAATCCAACATGCCCAACCAAGTTCAGATCAAGAGAGAGTCCCCCAGCCCAACACCAAAAAGCGCAACTCCGATCAAGCAGGAGTCCCCCAGCCAAAGACCAGTGAAGGGGACCGCCCAACGTCCGCTTCGCAAGCAACTGAAGGCCATAATGGCCGCCCGGAGGACAAGGGAGGAGGAGCAGGGGGAGAAGCCCCGGACCAAAATCAGGCTCATAGTTGGGAGGAGGTCGAGGGAGGCAGAACAGGCCCATTTAGCGGCACAAAGGCGGAGCAGCCGCATCTTGCTCAAGTTCATTCGGAGAGATGGAGTCTGGAAGTGGAATGGTTCGAGATAGGGTCCGGAGGTTGGATTTGCGGACTACGACGGATGGATTCATATGGACCAAGAGGTCCCCTGTAAATAGTAATTTTTTCGGTTGAAGAGCATTCCTCCACACATGACAAGCTTCAACCACCCCTGGTAGGCCCTTCCTTTTCGATCTCCACTGGTTCGTGATGGGTGGATGGTAAGCCTTGAGCTATGGCTGTGCTCTTTGCCCCCGCAGCGGAGATGGCCTCCTTCTCTTCGTCTGCACACCCACAATCGTAGAAGTCTCCAATGTTGGCACAGTCGAATATTGGCTTTCCCTTTCGCTCATTAACGATGTTGTGAACGAAGCAGGCCCACGCAGCTGCACTTGAGCGTGATGATGTCTGCGGGGGGTATTTCTTGAGGACCTTCTGGAAGTGTTCGGCACACTCGCCGCAGGGGTAGAGCCTGGCGAAGAGGTGTAGGTACTGATTTAATGCCTCGCTCTCATCTGCGGTCGGCTTGTCCGGAAATCTGGCCATCGTGGTGTGTAGTACTTTCCATGCTGCTCTTCCGAGTTCTGCCTTCAATGTCTCATTCCCTAGCTTGCCCGCGATGTGGTCACCATGGGTGGCCGCTTCAGAGGATGCAACAGGGAGTGCTGGATCCTTCGTTAGGTGACCTTGGCCAATATTGAATCGGTTGGCGTGGGACAGGGCGGAGACATCTCGTTCGTGTCCGCTTGTATATACGACATACCAGACGAACAGTGCAACGGCAGAGAGTACCACCATGAACGGAGGGGGAGCTCGAGGCATGATGGTCGGCTGAACTGGAAGGGATTCAATGAAGAGTAGATACGGACGGAGGCTTGGTTTACAGCTTAAGTGTAAACAATTCAATAAAGGTGTCCCAATTATTGGGTCTCACTGAGAAGGAGCAGACATGAGAAATGTCTCAGGTGACGAGCAACGCTACTCAGGCAACGAGCCCAGAAATTAATCTTGAGGATGTCGTCCGTTTACGAACACGCGAAACACGGACGATGATGTAAGAGATCCTGTTAAAGCAGCGCCGCGAAGTCTGCTTAGACTTTTTATAGAGGCAACAACCGAAACCGAATCGGGCCATCGCCGAGGAAGGAATCTTCCGAGTCCTTAGAACGATTTTTCCGCTCCGATTTCGCTGCATCTCTCCACCAATTTTTGCCCACACGAAACTGTAAGTTAGAGCGTGGCCAGTCCACACTCAAAAACGCCCAACATGCGCCTACACCGAATCATAACCACTGGATAAATAATATTGTAGACTGCCCACCCTCGTGTCAGTGTGGATGCTTCGCAAGATTGAATCCCACCTGTAGGAGCTACCACTGCTGACATACCACCGCCACTTCCTCGTGTCTGAATCTGAGACCCCGTGAGCCAACGGGTTGTCCCAAGAAGGGCTGACTAGTATTTCCTCAAAAAGTTTAAAAAGAGCTCGGGTGACTGTGCGGTTCTCAACCCCGGTCTTCTGTGGGTTTCTGGAGGATATAGGATTGATATTCTGATTCAGACATTGGCAATCACTTGCAAAAGAATACTATCTAGGTCAAGCCTCGTCAAACAGTCCACGAGGTTTCCATTAATACATTCGCCATGGCTCCCTTCCCACCCCCACCAGTGAGTACAATTGGTAAGTCCTTCGTCAAGGCCACTTAAACGACCAGCACAGCTCAAGCTAACACATTCCTCCTCCCCTTGAAGACTGGTCCAACGTCGGCTTCAAAGTCCGCGAAGTCAACGGGCACATCGAGGCGACATTCCGGCACTCGGCGGCGGAGCCAGCATGGTCGAAGCCACGCTTCGTACAATCGCCTCATCTCTCGATCCACGGCATGGCGCCCGGCCTGAACTACGGTGTTCAATGCTACGAGGGGATGAAGGCGTTCCGAGCACCAGACGGCAAAATCACGATTTTCCGCCCGAAGGAAAATGCCTTACGCATGCAGCATTCGGCCAGCTACATCTCGGTGCCGCCGGTGCCGGAGGAGCACTTCACAGAGTGCGTCAACCTGGCGGTTGCCGCGAACGCGGAGTTCGTCCCTCCACATGAGACCGGTGCGGCGATGTACATCCGCCCACTATTGTTCGGGTCGTCTGCGCAGCTAGGATTGAACCCGCCAGACGAGTATACGTTTGTGGTGTTCGTGATGCCCACAGGAGTGTACCACGGTGTGCACGCGGTGGACGCGCTGATCCTGGAGGATTTCGACCGCGCGGCACCAGAGGGTACTGGCAGTGCCAAGGTCGGCGGAAATTATGCGCCTGTGCTGCGGCACAGTGACAAGGCACGGAACGCGGGCTACGGCATCACGCTGCATCTTGACAGCAAGACACGCAGCGAGATCGATGAGTTCTCGACTTCAGGATTCCTGGGTGTGCGCAAGGACGCGGCGAGCGGGAAGACGACGATTGTGGTGCCCGACTCGAAGAATGTGATCAAGAGCGTCACTTCGGAGTCGGCGTGCGAGATCGCGAAGAAGGTGTTTGGCTATGAAGTCGAGCGCCGCCGCATCCCGTATACTGAGCTTTCGGAGTTCACCGAGGTGATGGCTGCGGGCACGGCAGCTAGCCTGGTGCCGATCAAGAGCATTACGCTCAAGTCGAAGAATGAGACGTTCGAATATCCCGTCAATGAGAAGCTGGATCCTGGTCCAGTGTGCGCGGAGTTGTTGAGCACGTTGAAGGGCATTCAGCAGGGAAAGATCGATGACAAGTTCGGGTGGAACTGGACGGTCACGGAGGTGCCCAAGGGGTTCACTAGCCAGGAGGTGAATGGGGGAGCTAACGGGGCGGTGGATTCTTTGCCATGAGATAATTAGATCCGTTCGCTCGGAATAGGGCTGTCGTTGTGGAGTTGAGTCAATAAAAAAGGCGCTGAAAAAGCATTGACAGAGACAATGTGCCCACGCATCAAAACTTGGAGGAAAGAATTATTCCAAGACCGTACTGATTATCAATGCCACATTAATTATGAAAGCTCCACAGTTTTCAGATAATGTCTGGGAGCCCAAATCATGATAACTTAACAAGGGGCATGTCTATTATAATATGATACACCGCGTAAGACCAATCCGTTCACTCCTACAATTCGTCCAAGGATAATCTCCTTGCATCCTGAGTGGGTATCTCGTTCATGAATCATCTCATCTATAGTCATAGCCACCGTACGCCATTGGAAACAAGAACACTGTTTCCCGAATAGTAGCTACCCTTGACAGGGCGATCATTCAGGCATGGGCAATTGGAAATCTTCATCGTCCAGCTTCGAATTTTCAAATGGGAAAAAGTCGGTCTCGAACAGCTCATGGGCAAGACTGTCATCTTCATCTTTGGAAATATCTTTCTCCAACAACTCGTAGTTCTTCAGTCTGAACCACATATCGCTTTCAGCTGGTGGGGAACCGTAAAGATCTCGGAAATCTCTTGGGTGGATTTTTGACTGGTCAACCTTGACAGGCTTTGAGGCGAATGCTGTGGCGCTCTTTGGTTGTTGGAGTCCTCTGGGGATGATAGATGGTGCCTTCTTTGCTTTCGGGAAGCCGATTGTATTCTTTGATATCGCCGCATGTCCAACACGCCTCGTAGAGGGAAGTTGCGAAGGCAGTGTCGGCTTCGATCGCCCAAGACCTAGCAGGCCCTTCTGTTTCTGTTCAGATGCATGGGTCTGTTTCGAAGCAGCAGATGGAAGACAAGGTTGAGCATCAGATAGGGCGGTGGCAGCAGATTTCGCTTGCATGGTATCGACTCGAGAAAGAGCTGGTCTTTGTCTCCTTGGACCTGCAGCAATCATTTCATCGACCTGTTTATTGAGCTCGTCGGTTGTTGGGAACAGAGGCTTGTCCAAGCTAGCAAGAATCTTTCTGTTTTGATCGTTCAGATATTGCTCATATTCCTCCTCCTCGCGCTTGAGTCGAAGTGACTTGCCATACTCGTCTTTTGGAGAGCCGAAACCAGAGCAGTATTCGTCCGAAAGGTCCAAGAGTAAGTTTGGGTTGATTTCCAAGGGAGGATCAGGTAGTGCAACGGGTGGAGGAGGCGCATAGCCGAAATCCGGTTCTTCCTCGTGTGGCTTCCTTGTAAGAATATCCGCATCAACAGGTTCAGACTGCGCAACCGAGATTTTGGAGCGCGCCGAACGACGTGCTGAAGAATGTTTCTGAACGGTCTTGCCTGGTTTTGTGGTTAATGGTGCTGGAGCTGGAGTCTGAAACGCGTGTGCTTTCGCATTGGTCGTTTTCTGACCCAGAGGCGCTCGATTTCGTGGAGCTAGACAGGTCAGTAATTGTAGTCGGGTGGCTTCAATGCCATCTCACCTAGGGGAGTAACAAAAGCATTCTTGTCCAATTTGCTTGGTCCATTTTTAAGAGTAAGAGGCCTATTCTCATCGTTCCTCGAGGGTCTGAAAGGAGTCTTCAAGTTCCCTGGAGTTTTGGGTTGAAGGCCTCGGATGTTTTGATTCAAGGGCTTTCCGGCGGCTGTGGTCTGGTGAGCGTGGACGAGATTCTCTTGATCTCGGAGGGCTAACATGGCGGTGTCGAAGTATATGAGGGGGTGTCGTAGTTTGCTGTTAATTGTCAATGTTGGTGCCGGCGTCGTTGTCGTTTTGTGTAGGTTTTGGTAAGGGGTTGAGAGGCGGCGAGGTGGAAGTCGGCGTGACCAGGAAAGTTGAATTGTTGATGGTGGTTGTCCCTCGCAACCGGCAAGGCCCGCCCCTAAGCATCTCTGACCTGGAACCCCTGCCAATTTTCCCCCTCCCCCTACCGGCGCCCCTCCGCCACCCTGAAACACTGTCGCCTGGGGGGTGACTAGGGGGCAGATCAGGCCCTAAAGCTGAAAATGCTGCCGCCTAGAAACAAGCCAACAGCCTCACCTGTAAGGGCTGGCATAGGCACTCACTGTACTCCGTACCAATTGGCACCATTGGCACCATTAGCGAAAATAGCCCCTCCTTTTCCGTCTCATCCATCCCACCGCCTCATGTGTACAATTACTCCTACTGACCACCACAACTGCGCTGACTTGACCTCCTTTGAATTCTCCAAATACCATTATCAATTATCACTTATCCACCCATATATACTTAACACCGTTCACCCTTGACCACCCTGTCATCAGCAACTCTGAATTGGCCCGTTGCACAATCCCGACAGTCACCGCCAATATGGATCGCATCAAGGAGGTACGTCGTTCTCTCTCTCTGTGGTTCCTCTCAGCTCCGCCTGCAAATCACACGCTGTTCGCACCTGCCCTTCAAGTTCAACACTACTATCCAGGCAGGCACGGCGGGCACCGCAGACGCACTTGCCAACCTTCACATTGACACTGGTGTGACTGTGACTACATCTCGACTCTTCTGCCTTGTCATCGTCATGCTGCCTCTAGTCTTCACTTCATTGTCCTCAACCTCACCGTCCTCCATCTTTGTCTTCCTCATTGCAAACTCATCTTCTCTCCCACACCCATCCCTGCGATAACCCGCCTCCTCAAGATGGCGTCCTCTGCTCTCGCTAATTTTCATCAGAAAATGAACTCTCTCCGCATCGAGGCGGACGAGAGCGCTGCCAAAGCCGAAGAACTCAAGGGCAAGGTCAAATCCCTCGAAGCAGACAACCTCCAGAAGGAACAAGAAATCACTTCCCTCACCCACCGTAATCAACTTCTCGAGGCCGAGGTTGAGAAACTCGAGACTTCTATCAAGGAGGCAAAGACGGCTGCCAGCGAGTCATCTCAACACAGTCAACAGAATGAGTCTCTGACACGGAAGCTGCAACTTCTCGAGGAGGAAGCCGAGAGTGCTGACAAGACTTTGAGAGAGACAAACGAAAAGTAAGTCTCGTCTCCTCATCAGTACCCCATTGCATTCTTGCAACCAGAATTTAACACTCCACAGACTCCGACAGACCGATGTCAAGGCCGGCCATTACGAACGCAAAGTCCAAGCTCTTGAGCAAGCCCGAGACGAATGGGAAAGCAAGTACGAAGAGATGGCCAAGAAGCATGCCGAACTCCAGAAAGAGTTGCACGACTTGGAAACCTCGCTGGGCGGTATCTAATCTCTCTACATCGAGCATTGTTTGTGTCACTCAGCTTGTCAGTCGGAGGATTGCGTGCAGTCTGGAACTGTGGCCAGTCGCCGGAATCATCATGCATAGACCAAGACTATGAACCGTGACAATGGCCATCATCACTCCATATCAAATGATACCATGGGCATCCAATACCAATACAGGGCGAAGCGTGCTAATCAGTTTTGAAGAATGGACTACAATATCATCCAGACCTCCGCTCCCGAGCTTGCTTCTTGTTCTTAGATCTCTCCTTGTGTCGAGTCGCCTTCCTCTCCGCTTTACTTTCGTACCTGAAATTCCTCTTCTTTTTCTTGTTCTTGTGGGCCGCGTCCTTGGGCTTGTCCTTGGTCCATTTCCGCTTCTTCTCTGACGACGGTTCTTCCGAGACATCTGCGTTCTGCTCATGGTTCTCCTCCGTCTCTACTTGCCCAGCCTTAGATAGCCCCTCACGTGTCACATCCATCGCTTCCACCGTCACCGTGGTGTACTTGTCCTCATCAATATATTCCGCTTCATGGTCTATCGGCGGCGGTTCTGCATCTTCAATACCAGACCACTCATCCTCATCATCACTCCCAGAGCCCTCCCTTCCACCTTCTACCACCCCGGCTGCATCAGCAGGCACAAGGAGCGTATTAACTTCTCTCACATGCCTCTCAAGATCTGCTTTTCTTTCCTCGCGAATCTATTCCAATACACTCATTAGCATTCGCCCTCGATTTCCTCCCCCGCAACCATAATCAGTCATGTAATGCATACCTGTTTCCGATGCTCGATCCTCTCCGCGCGTGCCCGCTTCTCCGCCGCCTCCTGCGCCTGCTTCGCCCGCTGCACTTTTCTCTTGTGGAACCCCGTCAGGTACTCATGCCGTGCGGACAGGTCAAATGTGATTTCTTCCACCGCCACTGGTTCGGTGCGCCGGCGTTTCGTTGGGGGCGGCATTGCATGCAGTATCGGTTCTTCAGCGTGGGAGGTTCTAGGAGTACTGCTGATATCTAGTATGTGGACTCTGGTTGTGTCGTCTTGTTTTACCGCTTTACTTTTGGTAATTCTGTTCTGGTGCAGACCGGCGACAGAAGTGAAATTTGTGTGCAAACGGTACAAAACTGCCAAGCAAACACAGCAACAAGGCGTTGGGGAAACTTTCTTCCACGCGCATGTCGGTGCCCCGAGGCTGGTGACACCCCTCATGCAAGGCTTCGATTTCTCGGAAATTCATGTTACACAGTGGTGGTGATGCAAGTTCGTCGGTCCCGGAAAACATCCATCTCTCTGTGTGATGCTAAGATCGATTGCGAAGTGCGTCTTTCTTTACAAGTGGACGAGGTGTGGGCGGGGAGCTCGATCATCCCTTGCAAACTTGCTTCTAGGACTACACAACACCGATCTTCGGCGTAGAGGAAGACTTGAGATTTCAATCACGACAGGTGTTGTGCTGTTTGTTCTTAATATACTACGTTAACTTTATGGTACTTGATCCTATGGGCCCATGCATTTCTACTGTAGTATTCATCTAGTCATCGCTTGGTACTTGTGCGGTCATGAATGTTCGTTATCGTAAATCGTTATCGAAGGTCGTTGGTCATTGGTCGTTGGTCGTTGGTCATCATTACAGATCGTAAGTTGTTGGGTCCTGCAGCGAGTCCCAGGGCATCATCGAAAGGGTGAAGTAGTACAATACTCCAAATTCTCCGTCGTCAATTTAAACAAGTCGAAGTCATCATCTATCCCGGTGGGAGCACGAGGGTCTGTCCCACCAAAAACTTGCGCTTCGACAGGATCCTCTCGCATAAACATGGAAAACGGCGAGTCTAGTTGAAGGGCCTCACACCGTTCAGGCAAATATGAATCTCCTAAAGGTTGGAGGGTCGTGGTTGAGAGATTATCTGTTCCATCACAAGGTACGTTGATGTTGAGGGAATTGGTCGGTACTGGCAGATGGGTCCAAGCTTGAGATGGTTCTTGCTCCGTTGGCGCGAGTGCACTCATCTCCTGAGATGTCGAGGCGAATGGGCTGTCGGTATGTCGCAAGAATCCCGGCAAGGCTCTCTCAAAGGCTTCAAGGGCAATGAGTCGAGTCGATAACTGCAACGGGCGTCCGCCTCTATCTCTGTGATCTCGTAGCATGTTCAAGAATACCTCCGGGCCGAGACAGCGGAATAATTCTGCGAAATGATCCACGGCACCATTTTTCTCCGCGTATGGGGATTCTGGCTTGGACTGGTGGGGAAACAGTATCCCCCATATACCGTACCACTGCTCAGCATGATCTCCGTTCTTGTGCCGACGCTTGACCAATTCACATTGTTCATCAGACATCCTCTCCTTAAATGGATCTTCACTTTCCTGACAGACTCTCCTTTTCACATGCGCAAAGAGCAAATCTTGAGACTTAAATGTGTGGAAGCAGATGCAGCAAAAGTAAGCTGGCTTGCGGTGGACTCGCCAGAGGTGCTGTTTCAACCGTGAGATATCTGTGAGATAGATACTTGAGCATCCGCGATAGGACTTCTCCTTCTCTAGGAGATTGTTTTCTGAATATCTCTCAGGGTTGTGTTTCCAAAATGGACAAGCAAATAGTGTGATTGTTCTTGGACCATCTTTACAAATCCGCTTTTTGGGAGGATCATCATTGGGTTCTTCCTCGTTGTCGTCACGATCGTCACGATCGTCTCCATTAACCCTTGCCTTCCGGCTCCGTTTGCTCCCTTTGTTTCTACCAGTACTGGATGATGAATTGGTTTGCTTGGAGGGAACAGAAGTTGTCGAATTGTTGTCCCTACCCGCCACAGTAGTGAAAACCGAGCTGTACAGCCTTGCTTTGAGACATCGGAAGAGAATTCTTTCCACCAAGGCTTGCAAAAAGGGCAAGTCTCTTTCAAACAGGATATTCTCAATATTGGAATCGTTGGAGCCGTTGACAAAAGAGATCTCACTATAGGATGGACTGCTAGTGCTGCTCTGAAGAAGTGTGATGGAGCTTGGTGGTGTTGAATAGGAGCAGGGAGTTTCGCTCGTGCCGCTAAAGCTTTGCGGTGTTGATATTGATCCTTCCGAGATACCATCCGATGTCACCGACACCCTACCTAGCCAGTTCTGTTCTTGTTTTAAGGAGGATGGGAGAGTATTTGCTGCGAGGCTTCTGTTCCAAGACGCATCATATAGCCTCAGCAGAGATTTTGCGTTGCTGAAGGTGCACAGGTTTCCAGAAAACTCCTCGCGATCCGGTTCGATAGGGCTGGGAGCCTCCGCGGTGCAAACTTCGGCTGATCGAAAAAACAGGTTGTCGATATTCTCCGGTTCCATATCGAAATCCCAGATATTTAAATAAGGCAGTTGTTGAAGGGCCACGTCGTAAGACAGGGCTAGCAGAGAAGGCCCTCTGCCTATCATGCCCTTTAGTTTGTTCTCCTCAGAAATATCATCACAAGGCATGATTCCAACGCGGTTCAAGGCATTCGATACAGAGAGATGTTCCCTCCGGAAGCCAAAGGCGAGAAGAAGCTTGATTATACAGGCACGAACATTTTGACTGGTGCCAGAAGGTATTCTTTCAAAAAATAGTATTGATAGAACGGCACTGAGCGGATGGTCCCGGCCAAATATCTGCTCCGCCATCAAAAAGATGAAATGCAGTAGATGCTTTCGAAGATCAGCGCTCCCAGGTCGGCAATCCCAGGCAGGGAGTTCTAAGAAATCCATAATGCAAAGTAGAGTCGTTGGATATTGTCGTAGGATAAAGTTATGCATTTGATCGCAAGCGCGCGAGATTTGAGACCAAGCGAGAGAGTGGTCTCCTCCGGATAATTTATTAACGGCTTCGGCAATCAATGAGAGCGGCTCTCCCGGCCACAGCAATATCGCTTGGTCCGGTTTCTCGTCATTTAATAGCAGCCCCATTGTTGAGATCTCATCGAGGCTCATATGGCAATCTCGCACACGCCGGAAGTAGCAATTCAGGTAATGGTTTGATGCACCGGTTAATATCTCGTCAGCATATTTGGAGTTATTGCATCTGTTTTGCACCAGCTGTGGTACAATATCGATCTTCATAGAAGCTTTGGGGCTTTCGAGTTCGGTAACACCCCATTTCTTCATCTGTTCCCTATAAGTGTCGAGCCTGGATGTGCTTGGTGATCAGCATTTGTCACTGTCGCAGATCCAGATCGGTGGAGACATACTCTGCCCAAATACCGAGTTCTTGATGTATTGCGTCTCTCGCATCTAACAAACTCAGTTTCTTATTGAAATAAAGATCAATGAATCTGGGTCGAGCACGCCGCCAGCCCATGGTCGATGGAAGCCCATTATACTTCCTTGCTTGCAAGCAAACATCTCGGTCCTTGCTTCGTATGATTAGACATCTCGCGAAGGAGTGTGGTCCCATTGATAGTGACATGGGGCCATTTAGTACAATCCCATCCATTTTGGGAATTGAAAAAGGCAACGAGTAGACCTGGCACTCTGGGTCTGCGAAATCCCTAGACGAAAAGGCAACAATCTAAGCATGGAGATGCGAACAATTGTACTGCCCTTTAGTCTCTTGGGCAATGGAGTAGATGTCGGTAATAAGTCCAGAAAGATCATCCTGAGTCTGAGATCTATCTCAAAGTTGGTTTCAAGCCATCGTGTGACGCTCCAAGTATTCAACACAACTGTGCAAAATACAACCGGTCGGGATGTCCTTAGTCCACTTGCACGTCCGCGTCAACCCATTTGGCCAGTCATGATTGGGATTCATTACTCCTCCGTAGAGAGGGCCACGGCAGAGCAAGCGGCATAATCTTGCGTGAAATTGTCCCTAGGATGATGGGTTTGGCCGGGATGCAGATACGAGGTTCATGAGTTGGTTCACCGGTTTGAATCTGACGCTCCACGCCAATGGCCATTTCGCTAATAGGGATCCGAATCACTATCATTGGGGGACACTGTGGAATGTCAAGCACGATGCACAGTTTGACAGACTCCCAACAACTTTAGAGAACTCGATTGAGCAATTTCCATCGTCAGCGGTGGCGGAGTCAGAAAGATGACCTGGACGAAACATGGAGTAGGGTGAGGCTTAGAGCCTCCAGCGCGCCTTCTCAGTAGTCAAATCCACCGTAGAGGTCTTGGCATCAAAATCATCCTACGAACAAGACTCAAACACCATCCCATCAACCACATCTCTATTTTTACAAATCGTCATTCTATATTGAAGATCGCCGTCCCTGCCCAGTTACTTCGACCAGTAATTGCCAGAATGCCAGGTGCACCGAACAAGCGCCAGAAGCGCGACGAGTACAAGAAAGCGCAAGAAAATATCACACGAACAGGAGCAAACGGCACCGGGAGTCGAAGTGTCGAGCTGCCTAAAAAGAAGTTCTATCGGCAACGTGCTCATGCAAACCCTTTCTCTGACCATGCACTCATCTAGTAAGTCGATAGTCATCATGCCGCTGCTTGGTCTCGGTACGTTGCTTTGAACTGAACTGTTGACCCTACTTTTGGCAGTCCTCGAAGCCCAGCAGAGATGGATTGGTCGTCGCATTATCCTGCTTTTATCGGTAAGGAGGCAAATGGAGTCAACGGAAAGGGTATGAGCCCGGAAGTTGAAGTTGCAGATATCGGTTGTGGATTTGGTGGGCTGCTGGTCGGGCTCGCCCCATTGATGCCGCAGACACTCATGGTGGGCATGGAACTACGGTCCCAGGTAACCGAGTTCGTGATCAATAAGATTGCTGCATTACGGTCTCAAAATCGGGATCAACAACCCTCAGTACCAGGCACGCCCACCCCATATCAAAATATCTCCGCCATCCGAACCAACACCATGAAATTTCTACCAAACTATTTCCACAAAGCCCAACTGTCCAAGATCTTCCTCTGCTTCCCAGATCCACATTTCAAGCAACGGAAACACAAGGCTCGAATCGCATCTGCTCAATTGAATGCCGAGTATGCATTCGTCACGAAGCCGGGTGGGCTGGTCTACACCATAACCGATGTTGAGGAACTGTCGCAATGGATGGCCAAGCACTTCGTGGGAGAGGAGGCAGGGGATGCCAAGGAGTTGTGGGAACGAGTTTCACAGGAGGAGTTGGATGCCGACCCTTGTGTCAAGATAATGAGCGAGGAGACTGAAGAATCGAAGAAGGTAACGAGGAATGGGGGCAACAAATATATTGTTGTCTTAAGGAGGAAGCAAACCCCTGATTGGCCGGAATGACGGGATATGGTAAGAACAATTTCAATGGTTCCTTTACGAACGCACGCCTTGCGCGAGATACAGTTTGAATCAATGACTATCTAAGACCACTCCATCAATGTCTATGGGCTCGTCGACATGATAGTTGCGGTACCAGGTAGCCCTTTGGCAAATTGACGAAAGACCAGAAGACTGTGCTCCAACCTCCCTTCAGTCTCCATCAATCAATACTTCTATCAAGTTTGTCAGTATACAATAGGCTCAGTTGATAACAGAGATTATGGTTCCGGGCGCCAGTATCGACTAAAGGAGGGGCGCAAAAAGTTATGAGCCTCGCAGGTGCAGCCCCTTCAGCCTGTGCTCCGATACTCTAGGCTCTTGGACCCTTCGAGGCTGCATGGTCCTCCACAAAATCACAGGAGCGAGTGCCACATTGCATGTTGGTGCTCACCAACCCGCACGTTCACTATAAATGTAGTAGCGCAGCCTGGTGAGTAGGGTCGTGGGGCTGGGGCTGAGGGGCCCAGGAACTTATGGCAGTCTCAGCCTGATCAAGGAAACCAGGAGCCATAGCATCCTTCTCCCTCGAATCTTTCCTCCGATTGTCGACCTTTCTATCCTTTTGGCCTGGATGCTTCTTGACAAACTGGACCAAGTCGCTCCCAGCGCCAATCCTTTTCGTTGATGAATTTCAAAATGAATTTTGGAATCACGATCGCGATGGATACTTAGAAGCATGTAAAAGCCACAACGATCAGGTATCTTGTGGACTCGTTTTTAGGGCACCCGGGGTTCTTCTGGATTGTGCTGCTCGCCCTCGTATCCTTTTGCGTGTTTGTGGCGTTAATATACCAGGAGCTAGAATATGCGCTCCTCCTTCGTAGGGACTGGATATCTGAATCCCCGTTCCACCCCACTGAATTTCCTACCGAGGCGGTTCTACAAGAATACCACCGGGAGCCAGTGGCATATTCACTTGCTCTCGTGGAGCTCGATCTACAGGTTTTCGAAGCAACACTTTTGCGGAATGACTCGCCAGTTTCATTCTTTATCTCAAACCTGTCTTTTCAACGTCGAAAGAGGGATGGATTTACGACCAAAATCTATGGTAATGGTGATGGTAATG
>Ga0105239_10003492_pt1 | contig 19245 bp, 19 predicted proteins | sample KBSC44metaG_FD_92761 | JGI IMG/M metagenome (GOLD analysis project Ga0105239, IMG submission 92761) | Corn rhizosphere microbial communities from Kellogg Biological Station, Michigan, USA - KBS C4-4 metaG | ecosystem: Host-associated > Plants > Roots > Rhizosphere > Soil | place: Michigan, USA...
CTGTGCTGTGCTGTGCTGTGCTGTGCTGTGCTGGTGGATCGAACCATCTGGTGCTCCGTACCGAGTCCTCCGAACTTTGTATTCCTGGCATATCCTAGTTACGGGCATATTATTATGCAAGGACTCTGTTTCGAGAAAACCGGATTGGGTCCTTTAATTATTACTGAGTTGGATGGCGCCCGTTTGGCTCTGGTGGTCTGGTGGTCTGGTGGTCTGGCCAGCCCCGTTGGAAGCTTCTACATAGTAATAATACCGAGAAGCTCCTCCTCGGACAGTGTGCATGTAACTAACTAACTAGTAAAGTTACATGCGTGCGTGCATTATTTATCATTTTCAATCGTGATTGGTGACTGGTGACTGGTTGATTTATGATTTATCGTTCCTTTGTGGTTTGCTGGACGGAGTCCTTTCGTCCCTGGGTAGGTAATAGCAGCTTTTTTTCATTCCCGTCGAGGTGGAGGTAATTTCTACTGGGCGGTTTTGCCTTTTCTACAGACCACTGTCCTCGACTCAGCCATTATTGGGTAGAAGCAGAGACAGCTACTGCTTTGACTTGCTCCCTCCTTGCTGCTCGTTGTTCTTTTGTTACTTTTGTTACTTTTGGTTCCAGACTGGACCTGCCATCAGCTCCCTCCTCGTACATACCACACCATCTCGACCATTTTCCCTTTTCTCTCTACATGCCACATCCATCGCAATGAGGGGGAGGCGGCATGCCATTAAGCAGAAACCCTTCACGGCCGCGCATCCCGCTGTTTCGAAGCTTCAGTGCCAACAGTGCTGCTGCCAAAGACAAGAACGACAAGGACAACAACAACAACAACGACGATGATGATTCCGATGCTCCGAGAACTCCTCTAGGCTCCCTGGGCTTTAGTTTGCCTACGCTGTCGACACTGGCCAACCTCAACCTCCACCGGCGTGGGAGGAGCAAGTCGAACGCGAGGAAGAGGTCGAGTCTTGACTCGCGTTGGAAATCCGGGGATGGGAATCGAGATGGTGAGGGAGGTGGTGGTGGTGTGCAGCAAACGCCTCAGCACCACGAGCATGTGCCCGAAGAAGCCGTGATAGACGCTGAACCTGAGCGAGGAGACGAGGGCGAGGCGACGAAGGGGACGCTTACGCCTGGCACTACGCCTGGCACTACGCCTGGCACTACGCCCGACGCTATCAGCTCGCCTGGGCCTACGCCTGGGCCTACCACTACGCCTACCACTATCATCACCACTACTGCTCGGCCTCGGAAGCGAAGCTTTAAACATCGACTTTTGCATGCGCCTTCTCCATCTCCAACTGCTGCGATAGAATCTCCCACTGCCTCCCCTTCCACTTCTCAAACCAATACTGGAGCTCAAGCCACTCCTCTACCAACTCCTCCTGTTCCACTTCCTCTTCCACTTCCAGCTCCACCTCCATCCTCCACCTCAATTCGGCAAACTCCACCCTCAGCCTCTTCGTCGATATCGCCTTCTCTCACTCCTCCTCCTCCTCTTCCTCCCAATCCTCCTCCCAATAATAATCCCGACCTCGCCTCCGCTTCCTCCGCCTGCGCCCACTCCTCCTCCTCCTCCTCCTCCAACAATAATAATTCCACCGACAACCATCCAATCATTCGCCCTTTGCCCACCTCAAGTCCAAAAATCGACCCTAAGCATCCGACGAATTCCATCACCACCACCACCAAACCCTCTACCACCGACACCATCTCTTCCTTAGCACCACCACCTCCTCCTCCCTTAGTCGTCGTTCAACGTCCATCCACTCCCACCATCCCAACCATCCCCCAATCCCATCCCGACAGTCATGAAAGTCTCCCAGCGATGCAGAGAAAGATATGGGTGAAACGACCTGGTGCATCGCCCACAAGAGTTGAAGTAGCCGAAGACGATCTGGTCGATAATGTCCGCGATGTCATCCTCCGCAAATATGCCAATTCTCTTGGTCGCACCATCGATGCTCCCGACATTGCTCTCAAGATCCTCACCCGCGAGCTCGCCAACAAAAATCTACCCACCGAGCGCATCCTTGGCCCAGAAGAACCGATCGCCAAAACCCTCGATGCCTATTACCCAGGTGGTCAAACCGTCGAAGAAGCTCTCATCATAGACGTTCCTTCCCGCCGCACCCCTCGCGCCTCGCCTCGAGCTGGAAACCATCAGATCAGTTATATCTATCCCGATCAGTACCGTCCCGACGATGCTGCAAGGGAATATTTCCCTCCAATGCCCCTCCACTCGCCTCACCTTGCTCATGTCCAGCATCAAAATACCCTCCCACATGCCATGTCCGTCTTGACAACAGGCCAACTCCCTCCCTTACCCAGTCCCGGTTCCCACAGTGCGAGAAGACATGGCTCCCAGCGACCCGTTTATCGGAGACAGCACACCAGTAGTCCCACCATCATGCACACCGTTCAACCCAATGGACAAGTTATAGGTACGTGGTCTGACTCGCCCAATCCAGCTCATGCTGAACTTTCCTCAGAAACAAAATCCCAGATGAACGGAACCATTCCTCCTGCGACTGCAGCACCCTTGCCCACCCCGCCAGCACAGCCCACTGATGCCTCTCTGACTCCTCCCAATCGAGTTGGTTCTCCCCATCCTGGCCAGAAACCAAAGAAAATGAAGAATCCAAACGTCGCCCGCTCGGCCAACGGTGATCCCATCACCGCTTCAAAAACCGCCCCTACCATTGTGCTCGATAATTCGGTCCCTCCCATCAATGTCTTGTTGGTCGAAGACAATGTCATCAACTTGAAATTGTTGGAAGCTTTCATGAAAAGGCTCAAGGTTCGATGGAAGTCAGCAATGAACGGCAAGGAAGCGGTCAACACGTGGAGGACGGGCGGCTTTCATCTGGTCCTGATGGACATTCAATTGCCCGTCATGAATGGATTGGAAGCCACCAAGGAAATTCGTCGGCTTGAAGGCGTCAACGGTATCGGCGTTTTGAGTGGGAGTCCCATCGAGAATGGCCTGAAAATGGCGACCAAAAATAATGGCCCTGTCAGCAAGGCCGATGCCTTGCCCGATCGAAGCTTGTTCAAAAGTCCCGTCATTATTGTCGCTTTGACCGCCAGCAGTTTACAAAGTGATCGACATGAAGCTTTGGCTGCTGGCTGTAATGACTTCTTGACAAAGGTAAGCACCACTCTGAACACCCTCTTGTTGCACATGTCTAATCATTTTCCTCTAGCCTGTCAACTTTGTGTGGATGGAGCGTAAGGTCACTGAATGGGGATGTATGCAAGCCTTGATTGATTTCGATGGCTGGAGAAAGTGGAAACAATACGCCGAGGAAAAGGCCAAAGAGGACCCAGCGAAGAAGGCTGCCGAAGAAAAGGAAGAGAAGGCCAAGGCAAAAGCCGCATTGAAAGCCTTTATGGCTCGGCCACCACCAAGCGCAAAGAAGGACACTGCCGGTTCTAACAACTCCGCATCCTCCACCAGCGAGAAGTCCACCACTCCAATTCAGAACGGAACCGCCAAGAAGGGCGGTGCTGGTAATTCGCCAGGAGGCGAAGAAAGGAAACCAAGGAGTCATAAGAGCTCCAGAAGTACCGCCAGCATAACGACACCCACCGGCAATCTAGCATCAATGGCGGAGGAAGATGAGAAAGCATCTTGATCCTTTTCGCGGGGCGGGTTAGTTGTACTGTCATGCGAACCCGCCGACGAGCGCGAAAAGGGGAGCACAGTAGATGGAATCGAGGAGACAGCATCGCCATCGTTTGGAAGGGTCGAAAGAGGGAGTTTGTTTTATATTTCCCCTTCAAAAGAATACACGACAGCCCTTGGTCTTTATACTAACTGCATTTGTTATTTATTTGTTTGTTCATTGCGCGAAACAGCATGGGCTGGATGGGATCCGACTCGGGTCGGATATTAGGAATTAGCGATTGGAATTGGAACTGGAATCTCCTACCTAACGAACCAGTGTATGCATGTATGTATGTACGTACGTATGGGCGGGCTTTCACGATCGATCATCGGTATTAAGTTATACATCAAGCGTGCCTGCTTTTTTATTCGAGTCGAGTTATTATATGGTATAGTAAGGAAGTATTTGATGCGTCATTTCCCCTACCTGTCCAGCTAACCAAACCTTACTTACATATAACATGGGTGTATGTATCATATCTCGGAGACTTCACCTTTTTACTGTACGCAAGACGAAGTACGCTTGACTTTTGTTTTCACTTTTGTTCCACAGATATCATGGTATCTCGTCAGCCATGAAATAAACCCCCCTTTGCGGATATCTGTAATTATATCATCTACCCCCCTCCCCCTCGCTCCCCACCCTCTCTCTCCCTCTCGCTCTCGCTCTCAGCGCCAGCTGGGCTAATTTTAGTTCCACTTCTGTCTCAGCCACCCTCCTCAAATACTCAATAAATATACTAGAATGACTCTATATTTCTTCTCCTAACTCCTTGCAGATGGAAAACACCGACAGCAGGACGGTAAACCAGGCAAGCAACGTTGAACGAGCCGTATATCAACGAGGGTGATGTGTACGCGAACGGCTAGGGGGTGGTGAATAGGATCGGATCACAAAAAGGCTGCGCTGCCACGCGTGTCGAATGAAGTCGTTGAACCCCTCCCCCTCCCCCTCCCCCTCCAAGGGGGCGTGACGGTGACGGTGAGGGGGGAGAGAGAGACGGAGGCGTTGGGAAGTAAATGCGACTTGGTTGGGCCCCAGGTGGGATATCCATCCATCCATTCTGACGGTTTCTGCTCGTGGCCACGGTGAGATGAGAGATGAGAGCTTCGCCGGTGGAATTATGTACTCGCCAACGCCTGCTTCAAGGTCCTTGTCGCCCGACACTCACTTGTTCTGTGTGCGTGCGTGCGCAGGAGTTGGGGGTCAGTCACCTCGCCAGCTACACCCGTTGCAGTGGAGCCTGAGGCCCCTGACTGCAGTGGGCATTTGCCATCGATCAGAGGTTGTCGCCATGGTCGTCATCTAAGACTGATTGCTTGGCACTTAAGTGCGAGGGAGTCCAAGGGATAGGTATGATACGGCCAGGATAGTGAAGTTGGAAAGACAATGATATGGCCAATGGCCATCTCGGTTCTGTTCCTCCAGGTATATATAGTCCGCCCACAAAGAGGTCTAGCGGGTCGCAAGCTATTGATAGATCTAGAGCCAGACTGAAGGTCTTGGAGTAATGGTTGCTGCCAGACCAATTGGCACCGATATCTGCAGCTTTCTCCAGTCGGCTGTTGGAAATCTCCTGGCAAAACAACATCTTGGTGTAGAGCCACCTCACGCAAGCTTCCGCATCCACACTAGTACAGTTGGCCAGGCCTCCACCCCCCAGTCTGCCGGGTCGGAAGCGGGGCAACACTGGCGGCGGCACAGGTATGATTTGCCACCGCCTCAAGCGCGGAACCGGGTCCAGTAGCCGTATTGTGAAGGGCTACGATCTCGATGGGCGGGATGTGAACTACACTGTGGGTGTCCTAGTTCAAGCCAACTACGGTGCATTGGAAACTCTTCGTATAGGTGGGGTGCCTGTTGGACAGATCCTGGTGAGAGAAGGAAGGGCCCACGAGGGGAGCGACGACGGTGGCTGAGCTAAGGAGCCCCGCAAAGACGGCAGCATCATCATTGTCATCGCCACAGACGCTCCTCTTATTCCAATTCAACTCCAAAGGGTCGCGGCTCGCGCAACGGTCGGCCTAGCGAAGGTAGGAGGATACGGGAACAATACCTCGGGAGATATCTTTCTCGCCTTCTCAACTGCCAATAAGGTACCGCTGGAGGAAATGTCCTTGAGCTCGAATTCATCATATAGACCCCGTACAAGAAATGTCCAGATGTCGGATAACGACACAATTGACGGTATATTCGAGGCGGCAGCCGATGCTACCGAAGAGGCCATTTACAATGCCATGTGCATGGCAGAATCTATGACGGGATGCAAGGGGAGGCGGGTTGAAGCACTGGACCTGGATATTGTAAAAGCAATCATTGAAAAGCGGCTATAGTGCCCAGACAACATTACCTGTGTCGTCCAGAATCGTGAGGTCGCGAACAGGGACTTAGACCATACAAAAATTGATGCCGTGCTTCTTCATAATCAGATACAAGCCATAGGGACCATGCGCCCGATGATCCGATTCTTCCCAAAGCAGTTTCAACATCGTGAAGCATGCCCCTGTAACTCGTAGATGCCATCTCGGAGCTCGTAGGAAGCTACAAAGGTCATCGCGCTGACCAGTGTTCGTGAGACACGACTCGAGAATGATCGACGGCCATAAGATGACTGAGCCAAAGGGAGAAGCCACAATGGTAGGAAGCAACTTCCACGCGGCATCTATGTGGTCTTGTATCTCGAAGAGGATTTCCGGGTTGTCCTTGACGGAAGACCCGTACATAGCAGACTTCAGATAGAGGAGCAAGGAGTGTCGATAAGTTTCACGGTATATCGATGCTCGACGGCGTAGTCTTCCGTACCTGAGCTCGGTTGGGGGGAAGCCCAATAGAGTAGTTCTTGGAGGAGACTCTGATACATCTGCAGGCTTTCTGTGGAGCGTTGGACCGTCACTGAATCTTCTGACAATCGTTGACGTGCAAAGACTGAGATAATTGGTTTCTTCAGATGGTGCAGGTCAATTTAGGGTTTTGCGTTTAGATAAGATAAGGACCAAGATGGGTAAAGGCTACGTACGGCTGCCCTCCTCGAGGCTTGGGAGCATCTCTCGACTGCTTGCGAGTACCGTATACGAGGTAGCGGGCGGAATACTGCCAGTTATGGACCGAGCATCGTGGCACCCTCTCCTGACTCTCTTCCTCGAAAGTAAACATGCTAGCCTAATACTGACCTGAATTTTTTCCAAGGCTTTCAAACTCTATTGCTCGAAGGACGAGACCAAGTCGGAGGTCGAACATGGCCATCTGATTCCTGAAATTGATGGATACCAATTCGAAATAGGTGGAACCGGGTACACTGGTTCCAACCTCATGTTTACCGTGAGATCTCCCGTTATGGAATGAAAAATGAACTGGTCTTTTCTCCCGACTACACTCGGGAAAAAAACGATTTCAGCTTTGTGACCGACCATGGAGCCAGGGATATGAGCCACGAAGAAGAGGTAGGAAACCACAATAATCCTAGTCTGCGAACGAGTTTCTATGTTGACACACATATAGATTGCGTTCTTCAGTAGCGCGGTCGAAAAGTTCGCCAACGTTGATGGAAACCTCGGCAAGAGTGTCATGCCTCTCCCTTTCGACCAGTATTCGAACGAGGCTCTCCATAACTATGCGCACATGTCGGTTGCAGATCGGCTCGAGCAAATCAAGAATGATCTGACGGATGACGAACGGAACGCCATTTCGGCCGTTGTTCTGGTCTGCAGCTGCGGCACTCGCGAAAACTCGTCATTCTTGGACTTTCTTCGATGGTCGGCTGCCAGCAACTATTACCCAACCTTGCTGGAGACAGTCTTGGCCATCAAACTCAAGTGCGGGCAATCTGCCTTTGCGCTTCGCTTCTTTCAAGAAACCCTGAGCACAGGACGACTGTCTTACTCATTCAACACCACCATTACCCAAGTTGATTCGTCCTCGCGCGGCATCGTTGAGGCTCTGAGTCGGGATAGGCATATATTCCGCGCAAAGCGCGTGATATGCACGGTACCCCTGAATGTCTTGGACAAAGTACGATTCCACCCCTCACTGAGCCAAGCGAAGTTGGACGCCATAAGACACAAGCCTGTAAATCAGTGTACCAAGCTTCATGCAGAAATCAAGGACCCCGAAATGCGGTCTTGGGGCGGAGTCACATACCCGAACTACAGACTCCTCTTGGGCTCTGCGGACGGCACCACACCCTCAGGAAACACGCACTGTGTCTTCTTCGGGTGCTCCGAAAACCATCTTCAGGAGGAAGAAGACATTGACGAGACACTCAAAGCCATCAACACGTTTGCGGAAATGGAAGTCGAGCGCCTGGAAAAGTTGTTCCCGTTCATCAAAACAATAGCCTCGGAATATTTACTAACTGCTCTGGTCTATATCATGGGTCTCGCACAATTGGTCAAAGGATGAGTTCGCAGAGGGAGCGTGGTGAGTTTCGCATTTCAGTCCTTTGTTATGTTGGAAAACAAACTTGCACACATCGAGCTGATACTTCCCCGTTCCATGTCAGGGTATGGTGTCAACCTGGCGCAGAAGTCAAATACCTTGGGACCTTGAGAGCGAGGCATGGGCCCGTTCTGTTTGCCAATTCCGACTGGGCGGATGGTGGATGGCGCAGTTTCATCGACGGTGCGATACAGTCCGGGACGGAGGCCGCAATGACTGTTAAGAATGAGCTGCAAGGTGCACAATCGGAGAGTCATCTATAAAGTTTACAGGTGACGAGTGTCCCGGGGGCGAAATGGTTAGAAAACACAGCCAAAGAAAAGGATGTAATTCTATGATATTCATCTCATACCGGAGCACGATCTCACTCAAGTTGGTTTCTGCCCATAGTTTTCATCTTCGTGCTGTAAGGAACCAATCCAATTCCACAACAGGTGGATCAAAATTAATGCTGGAGAGAACATTGAGTGGAACTGTCCAAATTAGTCTCTTCGCGCGAAAGTGCAAATCATCTTTCGTGGTGACTTCAACCTGAATACCGCGATCCTTTACTGATGCGACTGGGCAATTGAAAGTGTACGACAACTTTTGCGAATCAAGAGCTTCCTGAAAAAAACGTCGTGCAAAATTGGATTGGCCCTGTCGGAGCTTGAACGCCGCAGCTGTCCTACCAAGGCAGTCCAAGAAGTAAGCGCACAAAGCCCAGAGGCACGCCACGCCGAAGAATCCAGTCGTTTCAAGCCGGCCCCCCGTCAGGGAGAGAAGCAGGCCTTCGAGAATTATTCGCTCGAGTGGCTCCAGATCCTGCTGGATTTCATCGATGCGGTCCTTCAGAGTGAGCTTGTCCAAGTGCGCGGCGTCCGGCACAAGGGTCGGATCATATGGAAGTGGTATGATCGATTTGCACAAGTCACCGTCGATGTTGATGAATTTCTGAAAGGCCGAATCCAAAATTGCACCCTGGAAAGAGCAGGCATGTTAGTAGCCTCCAACTTGGTCTGGTCAGTTCTAGCAGCTGCTTACATTTTCTTCCTTGCTCATTGATTTCACCCCGTCGTTAGTTAGAACCGTAGAGATGTTAAGTCCACGAGAGGGATCGAGACATGCATCGATGTCCTGCTGCAGGGAGTAACGAGACAGCTCTCGCCACAGATTTGGTTGACCCCAAAGGACATATTGTCCGCCGATTTCGTACTGATGTCCGTCGATAGTGGAGGTCCAGGTTCGTCCTCCGATACGGTCGCGTGCTTCCAGAAGGAGCACATTAAGACCAGAGTTTGTGAGGTCTCGAGCAGCAGTGAGGCCTGTATATCCAGCACCAATAATGATCGTATCGTAGACATTGTTTTTTGCCTGAACGTTTGTCATGGGCTGGATGACGCCAGAACTGGAAAGGCCCTGCTTCAAGCCAGCTTTCTCAGTCCAGTGAAAGCCCTCTCGGCTGCCATGATTGATGGAGTTTATTATCGACGAAGATATCATTGAAAACGAGACGCAGAGGAAGAAAAAGAAATAAGAATGGGAAAACTGGGTAGAATACCTGAGGACTGGTTGGGTTCAAGACGCGTTTTATACCTTCCAGAGCAGGGGCTTATAGAGCTGAGGCCCACTAAGTACCTACGTAGATAGTTTCCGAAAACAGCAGGTAGAGTGAGTTCATATTCCAAGCTGTCATCATGTATCAGTGGAGTACTTTGATTCCTAGCTGCTGCTGGCGTAGAATCCACATCCATTTGGACTCAGTGAACCTCTCATTACGCTATGCTTCGTCCATCCAGCCGCTATACAACAATAGCCTGTTAGCCGTCATTTAGAAACTATTTAATACGACTCATTAAGTAGTTCTCCGGCGCTCTCCCCCGGAGCTTCCCTCGTACTCTTTGTAAATCCCGTGCGCTTTCTCACGTTACTGTTTAAACTCTCCTTGCTCCTGTTCCCAACCCAAAAGGGCAACCCGTTAAGTTCAGTTCAAGGCATATAAAAGATAGATATATCATTATTCTCGCGGAAAAGCTGATTTATTGTCTATACATACATCTGTTGACTTACTTGCTTGCTCACTAACCCTCTGACTGAAGGTGTGCTCAGATGGCTTAACCGCTTCTTACTCGATCGCTGCACAGCGCCTATATTCTTGGGGGAAAACGCAGAAGAAAAGTGCGGCAGCAGCAGTAGCAGCAGCAGCAAGATACATTGTGAAGATTGAATCATTTCCATTTGCCTCGTATACTCTCTCAATAGCATGCCATGAATCTGCCTCATGTACATCATGTGGTTTACAGTTGAAAACTCCTGCCATCTTTGATTTCGCCTCGCCTGCCTTTGATTTTTAGTTCTCCAATTGAAACTTGACTTCGCTAAACACTGCACGAGCCTATCTCGAAACCTGAGGTAGATATGGCAATCATCTCCGGTGGAGGTAGAGATGAACAATGTGAACCTGGAACCTGAATCTGTTCCCCTCAGACTCATTGTGGAGCCATTTGCCAAAAATCAAGACTGGCGATCACATCTTCTCCATTGTCTTCCTCGTATGCATAAAGAATCTGTAACTCGACGATTAGCAATTGGTTTGAAGTTGTTACAGCCGGGTACCTTGGGCCTACCTCTCTAGTACTAGAATGTAACATTCTCACATTCTTGCCCGTCATTACATGAATCAATTCACTTGTCTCAATGTGTCGGATCTCAATGAAGCTGGGCTCGAACGCAAGGATATATGGATAATTCAACGCAAATGCTTGCGGTGTTCCTTCCCAGGTGATTTTCCAGTCCTGTCTTGCACGCCATCCATTGCGATTAACGAAGAAGCTAAAGTCAGAATAATTGAGAAGGAATTCTCCATTAAGACGCTCGATATGGATCGGTTTGACGTTTTCTCGCCGAGTGACGAAATCAAGCGAGGTATCAGCTTGGTCGAGAAGAGACTGTCGTTCGGTCGTTTCGAGCGATACGACTTCAAAGCCTCTAGCACATCCCACGCATAAGGTTGACCGAAGATAGTGTACCGATGTAGATTCTGCAGGAATGTAAAATTCCTACCTCATTGTTAGCCAGCATCCTGAATCACTCTACAACACAGAAATTCTTACCTTGAATGGCTTAAGTGCATCTTGTCCACTAGCAAACATCTTACTAATTGCCGGCTTTTTCTTACCCTTAGTAAGATCATCCATGGGCTCATAAACCTTGATAGTTGTCGACAAAGCAGACGTCTTGACCGAACAAACCAAATGTCTGCCCAATCCAATTCCAGCCTTGAAGAAATTGGCATGTCCTTGAATCTTACGGGGACGAGTAGCCAATGGATTTTGGTTATTCGGGTCAAGTGCATCGAAAGGATATGACGTGAGCGTTTTGTTCGACAAGACTAGCAGAAGTCGATACTCCTCAAGAGTATCAATTTGTGATACCTGTGCAGCATCAAGAATTCGCTTGGGCTTGATGGTCTTATCCTTTGGCCACCGATCGGCAATGTAGATTCCACTGTCGGTGCCGTAGATGAGTTTCCTTCCACCGTCCGTGGGTACAAGACAGTTCACCCGATTTTGGGCATTGAAAAAGTTCTCGCATAGAATGGTCTTCGTGTAAAAGTTGCTGCTGCGTTCTCTCAATTTGCTCTGTTGCTCCTCAACCAGTTCAATGAACTTCTTTCTTTGGGTGATAGAGGTGGCATAGAGTTGCAATTCATAAGCCCCTTTTCCTAGATGACGAAATGTGACTGGATAAGCGTCCTTCTGCCCAGGAGTGGTAGAAGCAGAGGGCTTGGGTATCAGACTTGATGAGGACCGTTTCGCAATACCTAGCCGAGGGATGACTTGATCCATTTCTGCAATCACCAGCAACTCCAAAGGAATAGGCTTTCGGTAGACTCGAAGTTCTTCTCGCTTATTGACAGTCTTGACGCGACACATCAGGACAGCATGGTCAAAGAGATACACCTGTACTTCAGAATTATCGGTAGGACTCTTCTTGAAACTCATCTTCGTTAGAATAACGCGATTCTCTTCGGTGAGTTTCAGGTCTGTATATTCTCCTGCATTCCACTTTAGTTGCTGGTTGAGTTGGATGAGGTTGAAGTGGTTTTCAGCCTTGCCACTTTCAGCGTTGACACGTGCTAGGAAATCTTTGATGATTGCGATTGCTTTCGGAATGTCTTTCTTGTCAGGATTGTCATCTTTGGTGTACTTGAGAACATTGTCTAGTAAAAGGGGGTATCGAGCTAGACGAGTGGTTGGTTTGGTCAGATAACCGTTCAATTCCAATTTTCTTGATTCTTTCAGTCGTTCAGTTTCATCAACGAATCGCAAGAAGACTGGATTTCCACTCTTCTCTTTCTCAAATTCATACTTGCCGTACATTTGATTGGCGCCATATTTGATGAAAGGATCAAATTGAGGTGTCCATTTGAGAAAAACATCACCAATACTGTGAACAACATGTTGCTCTTTCTGTCTCTTGGAGAGTTCTTCCGCAAATTTCCCATTGACAGCAAGGACTTCCGAGACATTGCCAAAGACAGTGCGGACGAATTTCTCTCGCTTCTCCTCCTTGATAGGTGACGATGTCTGGCCCAGGCCTCGCAGGGGCCGTATCCAGAAATCACGTAGATACTCCAGATCCTTGACAAAGTCGCGCTCTGTGTACATGAGTTCAGAGATGACTTCTTGTCGCTTCCTCTCTTTGTCATCAATATTCTCGGCAACTTCCTTGGGAACGCTGTTGATCCAGAGCTTCTGCTCTTGGTCATCAGCGTCGTGCAGACTGCCGCGCGAGTTGGAATGTCGGAGACCCGGTTGAGGCCTCAGATTCAGTCTCGCTTGCTGTTCCAGTCTTCTTGGACAGGCGATAGAGTAACAAAGATGATCTTTTGTACAAGTAGGGGAGTAGCATTCGGTGAGAAGGGTGAAAACACCATTAACATCTTTTGAAGAAGCCTCTTCTCCCATTGTTTCTCTGAACTGATAAACCTCGTGTGGAGCGTCTCTTAGTCGATGCTCATACGTAACATCGTGAAAGAACTTCTGAGCGTCAAGGGCTCGACCAAGGAGAAGAGCGAGATTTCGATCAGTGGTCTTGATAATGTACGCGATCAAGTCGACAGCCTCGGCACCGGTGAAAGCGTTCTTATAGGAAAGATCATTCTTGTTCCTGTCACCGACGCCGATTCTCTCTTGGAAAGCGTTGGCAACCCGCGAAAGGAGGGCGGGATAAACCAGAGGGGATTTCCTTTGGGCAACAGTAGTTGTCGTCCCGGACGAGGACGAGGCTGATGGAGGGGGTCTGTTCCTCATACTGTCTGAGCGTGAGCCGTTGACAAGAGTGCTTGCAGAAGTCAAGTCAGATGCAACGGAATTAGTGGAAACGTGAGAAGCGTGAGAGGCAGCAGAGACAGCACGTGTGGGGACAGCCCCTTCACTTTCACGCCGCGGCCTGGTTGAAGTGAGATAGGCGGGTGAGTTTGCAGTAGAGAAGGTTCCGGAACCATTGGATGAGGAAAACTGATCGGCGAATGGATCTGATTCGGATTCTCTGTGTCTCGCAGGTACGACTCTCCCACTTGTCAAATGTTGTGGATGATCACGATCCAAGGAGTAAGTTCCCATAGACATGGCCCGACCATCGTCCGCCCTGTCAGGTATGTGTCTGCCTTGTGCGGTGGTCCTCGAAGCAGGCCCAGGGGATGCTGAATAGGGCTGTTGTCTAAAAGCACCAGCAGTCCCCGGTTGGAAGCTACTTGGAGGGGGCCTATACATCATGGGTTCGCCCGGGCGGACCATTGATCGAGAGCGATAAGCATCATTGTTCAAGGCTGGAGGAGGCATTCGATTTGGGATGGGTTTCCGGTCGTAAGCACCAGGCCCTGGAGGCATATTCATTGGGCCCCCGGTTCGAGTGTCTATTCGTTGAGGAGGAGGATAGGGACGTCGGTCTGGAAAAGGAGGCATTTGATTCCCCGGTGGGGGTCTCATACCATTCCCTCCGTTCATATATGGTTGACCAGGAGCAATTCCGTTAGATCGATCATAATTAGGAGGCATGGGTCGCATTGGTGGTGGTGGACCCTGCCTCATCGACATGGTATGGGGATGTTGCATAGCCGAAGTCATACTGGCAGAACGATCATACATCATATTTGTAGATTGAGTTGTCATTGTATGAGAACGACCTGGAGGTGGCATGCCACCGAAGATGTTATTGAAGGCGGCATCTCGTTGGTGGTCTGGTTGAGAATTGTAACCAGCGGTTCTCGAACCATGGTAGCGTTGATCAGGGCCGCCATAGTCTGCCATGCTCAGTCAAGAGATAGCAGTTATGGATACAGACAGGCTAAGGTAGGAGGAGAGATCACTGGGTGGGCATGGATGACCTGATGGATTGGTAGGTCGGAGTTATGGAAATGGATTGCGCGGCGCAGGGAGACTCTCTCTCGCTGTCAGGACGACCAACTATCCCAATGCCCCAATGCGCGCGCCTTGCAGCTCGTGGGCGGTGAGAGATCTGACCAAGCGTAGGGAAAGTGGCCAGGGATGATCGACAGGTGCAGGGAAAGTGGGATGTAGGAGGTAGGCCGCAGTTGATTGAAATTGAGAATTATGTGTCGAGCATGGGGTTGTTGTGTCGGAATCTAGATTGGGCTATTGACGCAGCAGCAGGAAGGCCAGGTGGTACAGATTCATAGTCTGTATATGGCTGCAGGGAGTGAACAGAGGCTGAAGGATACCTATGTAGGTAGATACGAGAATAGAAATGGAGATGGATTGGTATAGAAGGTTACTCCTCTCTGTTGGGTTGGACGGGACGTGGATGTGGAAGTGGTTCTCTGGCACTACTGGTAGGAGTGGATGAGCTGGGCTGGCCTTCCTATTGGCTGGCAATTGTCTATCCATCGTGCCTGCCTGCGCCTGCACCTGCTGCAAGATTACACCTGCACTGGCACTGATTTGCACCTGCCCTCCAACACTTTACACTTGTGACTTCCAACTGCACCTGCACGGCACCTACCATCCAAAGCTCAATCTACCAGTCACGTCCATCTCTCTCACCTCCTCCTAGATACAGAGCAGGTCCCCAACACTCACTCCCACTCATCAGTCCCCGTCTTGTCCCTTTCATCACCACTCGACCCCAAACATGTCCACCATCATAGAAACACCGGACAGCGAATATGCTCCCAAATTCGCTCCCTTCTTTGGCATGGTAAGATACACCGATACTCATCAACACTCAAGGAAATGCAAATCGGACTAACTTTCTGTCTAGGCTGGTATTGCCTCTGCTGTGCGTCCACCCACAGACTCTCCAATTGACCCTGAACCAGACCTAGGTACTGACCCCAACTTCACAGATGATCTTTGGCTGCTTGGGCGCCGCTTATGGCACAGCAAAGTCTGGAATTGGAATCGCCGGCGTGGGAACATATCGCCCTGATCTGATCATGAAGGTACAACACCCCGCCAACTCCTCCATGTCCGATTTTCTCTAACGCTTCCTCAGTGTCTGATTCCTGTTGTCATGTCTGGTATCATTGCTGTCTACGCCTTGGTCATTGCTGTCTTGATTGCTAGTGATATGGGGCCACCGCCCCAGAATTACAGTTTATTCACTGGCTTTATGCATCTTGCGTCTGGGCTAAGTGTTGGCCTAGCTGGGTTGTCCGCAGGATACGCCATTGGAATTGTGGGAGATATGGGAGTCCGCTGCTATATGCAGCAATCTCGCGTCTTCGTCGGCATGGTCCTCATTCTCATCTTCGGCGAGGTACTGGGTCTCTACGGCATGATTGTGGGCTTAATTCTGCATTCCAAGTCCTAGCTCTTCAAACTCCCCTGCCCACCACCAAGTTGGGCATTCCGGCTATTCATTTATGCGGGGGACATTTTGGAATTATTCTACGGAACACCCACTTTAGACCATGACCAACGAGAATATAACTTTTTATTACAATTCAGACTACTGGCTGTCATTCTCATTCTCATTCCAATTCTCATTCTACTGCAGGAACTTGCCCACGTTGCCTCCAACATGCTCCAGATCAAGCAAGAAAGTATCGTGACCGAAGAGACTTAGATCTTCTCCCAACTCCACATGCGTGACTTGCTTATTGCCAGTTGCCCGCAGTGTATCGGCGATTTCTCTCTGTTGCCAGGCTGGAAACAAAATATCACTCGCCACGCCCAGAACAAGGACAGGGTGCGATCTCAGGGGTGCAAGACCTGCAATCAGATCCTGTGGTGGACCGGGCCGAGCTCCACCATTCACAGCTTCATCCATGGGCGCAGTCGTGCTTTGTTCTTCGTACTTCTGTGACGGTAGGGTGAGACTACACGATGCATCATTCTGTTCGTCCCTCCTTGCGCCGCGAGCAATCTTCCCCCGGTTCTGCTCACGTCTCACCTTTGTGCGGGTTTGATGCTCGTGGCCCAGATCGAACAAATCCATCGCCTTGGACACGTAGAGTAAAGAGTTCGGATCATATTCCAGAGAGAACTTCTCACCCGCGTGATCCAAATACGTCTCGATGAGAAAGTCAGGGCACAAGGCTGGCTGCTTGCTGGGATCGGCCCGTTGTCTTCCGAACCTGTTTTCCCACTCTGGACCGCTCCGGTATGTCACTGTTGCGATCTCACGTGCTAACTTCATCCCTGAGTGCGGTGGGATGCCGTCGTAGTAAAACCCCCGATTCCACTTAGGATCCATCATCAGCACCTGCCGCTGTGTATGACGCATGGCGATGCTGTAAGGGTGGCTCCTGGCGCAGCCAGAGATGCTGACAATCTTGCCGACGCGCTCAGGGAAGTGCACACCGAACGCCAGACTCTGCATCCCGCCCATACTGGCACCGACGCTGGCGAATAAACGGTCGATACCTAGGTTGTCCAGCAGCCGCGCCTGTGCCCGGACCATGTCGTCCATTGTCAGGATCGGAAACCTCGTAGCATAGCGCTGGCCATCAGAAGGATCGATGGTCGATGGTCCCGTCGATCCATAGCATCCTCCGATCACATTCGTACAGATGACAAAGTGTTTACTCGTGTCTACCGGCAGACCAGGGCCGATAAACTTCTCCCACCAGCCAGGCTTCGGATTCGCTGCTGTGCTGTGCGCGTGGCTCGATGCTGAGAGACCCGTGTGTAGTAATATAGCGTTGCTTTTGTCCTGGTTCAAGGTTCCCCATGTCTCGAAAGCGATTTCAAACTCAGGTAGGACACCACCCCAGTCGAGAAGGAATGGCTCACGACTCTGGAAGACCTGGTGGTTTCCCGTCGTGTACGACGGTTCCGGGCCCGACTCATGTGATTTCCTCTGTAGGGCCAATGTCTTCATTTCCTGGGCGTCGAGGCACGGGAACGACATGGCTGGGTTGCTGCTCGAGTCGACGGGCGCTTCCCATGTTTCGGCCTCCACTGCTGCCGCAGCTTGGCCTCGGCGTGTGGCATTTGTGTGTATTGAAGCAGGGCGGGCGAGAACGGGGTATGGTTGGCTTTTGAGCGTACTCGAATGTCGTCTCTCTTGTCGAGGAATGGTGGTCGTTGCAGTCGCTCGAATGCTCACCGACCTGGTGCCGCGACTTAGGAGGCGAGCAGCAATCTGTGCACCTCGAGGGGCCGCCATCTGTCTTCGAGTGCTAGGGGCAGTTTCGGTGGAAAGGGTGTGTGAAGTTGAAGTCGGGCGGGCCTTCTCCGCCCTTACAAATTATATCAGAAGCCACGGCCATCCTGCTGGGGGTGTTCCTCGGTGTCACAGGCGAATTGTGGAGGGCATCAAGGGAACCTTTGAAATCACATCATCAGGAACCAATGAAATGAAAGGGCGTGATCAAGTCGCGTACCTGTGCTCCGCCGAAGTACTGGGTTGAAGCTGCTCTTCTGCATGACGGTAATTATGCTCCGTACTAGTCCCTGAGTGGCTTCCTCGCATCATCAATTCCTCCGAATGCGGATAGTGTTTCCTCAAGTTCCTCTCAGGCCTGGGTATGAGGACAAGTTCCAAGAGTGCTGAGAATTATGTGTCCGTTTCTCGCTACATTTCCATGCTCACATGCAATCCAACCCCAAGTAAGTATCAATTATCGAACTCAATCAATGTGCAACTTGGGCGTCGAAGTCGGCCCTTGTACGACAAACGTAGCACCAACCTTCCACCTCTCTGACTCTGCGGACCTTAACCCTGCAACGGGCGAGACATCGCTCCAAGTCTCTTGGTTGAGTTTTGAGGAGCCAACGCATTGAATTCTTCTGGATATGATTAGAGCTGGATCGAAATGTCTAATATCGGTCTCGCATATCGCGTAGGTGAAGCGCCTGTCCCCTTGTCGACTCCCCAAGACACCATCAAGATAACGGTAAGCACTTCTCCATATCGACCGACAAAGGAGACCCAGAGAGCCTGAATCGAGGAATGAGCTACTTCTGTCAAAGCGACATGCTACTGAGCCACCCCCAGAACATGTCTGCGAAGGAAGTTTAGAGCGTTCTCGATGCATCCTGGTGACCGTTGGCGAGGCACTGCGTGAATATACCCAAGTAAGGCCATTGGGAATTAGGTGCTCGCTATTCTCATTCATTGAGAGCCCCAAGGAGGCGTTTCAGTATCAATCAGACCACCTGTAACTACAGCCATCATGTCCATGGGCTCTACATTCAGACCTGAACCAGGTAGACGATGTCGAGTTCCTCTGACATTATCTTACCATCAAAGAATTAGATAAATCACTATCCTCTCCTTGGCCTCTTTCACAGAACCTCCTCTCATCCCTGACAAATTTTGGTTATCCTCTGCACTGTGCGGAGCAGTTTATCAATGTACATAGTGGGCATCTGACATACGTACATCTCTCCTAACTATTTCTATCTCTTGAGATATCTTTCTGCTGCTTGCTCTCGCTATGTGCCTCCTGCACTCCTCATCTCAGCCCTACACCGAGCCACCCTGAGCGCACTCGCGACACTAGACAGAGCAAAGGACCAAGGGACGAATATTCTGCTCTGCTCGTTCAGAAAACCTCGATGAATCACCCACCTATGAGTCTAGGATTGAGAAGCCACGACCACAACAGCAACCCTGTTGGGGAACGGGAACGGAAAGCGAGGCTCGCCATGTTCACCACGTACACACCCGTGAGAATATGGGCTGTGGTAGGGAATC
>Ga0105239_10003494_pt1 | contig 19232 bp, 15 predicted proteins | sample KBSC44metaG_FD_92761 | JGI IMG/M metagenome (GOLD analysis project Ga0105239, IMG submission 92761) | Corn rhizosphere microbial communities from Kellogg Biological Station, Michigan, USA - KBS C4-4 metaG | ecosystem: Host-associated > Plants > Roots > Rhizosphere > Soil | place: Michigan, USA...
TCCGACTGGTCCTATGTCTCAGGCGGGAGGGCAGCCGTACGTTTCCCCTCGTCAGCAACAATCCCATCAAGGGCAACGTCAACAGGGTTCTCCTTCAGGTAACCGCCCGGGTGCTAATGGTTCGCCTCAAGCTCCACAGCAACGTCGCCCCCTCTTAGGGAATGCTGCTGCCCCCATTCGTATCGTTCCGGAAAGAGACCCGAATTCACCACGTCCTGCAATGCCTCAGCAGCGTATGGGTGGTGGATCATCTTACCCCTCATCGGCTTCTGCTGGTCAGCAAGGAATGCAGAATCGCCCGATGCAAGGAGGCCCTGGTGGTCAACCGCCCCGTCGGCCTATGCCCGGTGGTGAGCCGCCAAGACGTCCAATGCCCGGTCAAATGGGTCCCGGAGGCCCTGGTGGGCAGGGTCCGCGTCCAGGCTTTAATCGGCCGGATTCCGGTTTCAGGCCGCAACAGCGTCCCGGAGCACCTGTTGCTCAGGCCGAAGGTTTTCCGGCCAGAGTTGCCGCGCCTGATGGTGCACCTCCCTCTGATTTGAATCGAGGAGCCGGTGGCCCTCATAAAACCGGGGCACGCAGACAACATGCTGCTCGAGGTAAAGCAACCCGCGAGCCTTCGACTGATGATGGCGCATCCGCAGCAAAGCTGGCTGTTGGCGGCAAAGGCGCTCGTCGAAAAGGTCACGCTGCTCAGGCGCCATCCAGAGAACGTGCTGAAGAAGCTGCACCTCCAGAACCTAAAAACGTTCAAATTTCAGACGCGATTATTGTTCGCGATTTGGCCATTTTGCTGGACTTGCGAGATACCGAGATTATCAAGCATCTCTTTATGAAGGGGATGATGGTTACCGTTAACCAGACTTTAGACGTTGATTTTGCTCGCGAGTTGGCCAAAGAGCTTGGCTTTATTGTGGATGATATTGTTGTGGTTAAACATGAAGGTGAGTACACTCACCTTGCAGCCACCGACGATAAAAAGTTGGACGAGAACAAGTTCCAGAATTTGACCCCTCGTCCCCCTGTTGTTTCTATTATGGGTCACGTTGACCACGGTAAAACGACACTCTTGGATTCAATCCGGGAAACGCGCCATAAAGTGGTTGATAGTGAAGCCGGTGGTATTACTCAAAGTATCGGAGCTTACACGGTTCAACGTGGCGATGGCCGGATTGTTTTCCTGGATACTCCGGGTCACGAAGCGTTTACCTCCATGCGGATGCGTGGTGCTCAGGCGACCGATATTGCCATTTTGGTTGTTGCTGCTGATGACGGTGTAATGCCGCAAACCATTGAAGCGATTAACCACGCGAAGGTCGCTAAAATTCCGATTATTATTGCGGTTAACAAAATTGATAAACCTGAAGCCGATCCTGATAAAGTACTCGTGCAACTGGCTGAATATGGCCTTTCTGCTGAGAAATGGGGCGGTGATACGCTGACGGTTGAAGTCAGTGCACTTCAGAAACTCGGCTTGGATGATGTTCTTGACTCTGTATTACTGGTTTCTGAGTTGTTAGAGTTAAAAGCCGATGCAACCGTTCCTGCTGAAGGCGTCATTATTGAAGCGCAGCTGGATAAAAGAATGGGACCTGTTGCTACGGCGCTTGTGAAAAACGGAACCTTGCGAGTCGGAGATAATATCTTGATTGGCTCCGTTGGCGGACGTGTTCGTGCCTTGATTAACGACATGGGTCAACGCGTCGAGGAAGCGACACCTTCCACACCTGTTAGTATTTTGGGTTTAGATGGTGTTCCTAAAGCGGGAGATTCCTTCCGAATTCTGACGAATGACAAACTCTTTAAGCAAGAGTTGGCTGCTGAAAAACAACGAGTTCGTGAAGAGCGTATTGGTGTTACCCGTTCGGTTGCCGGTTTTAGTGGCCGTCTGGAAACTGAAGAGAACAAAGAAAATCAGTTCAACTTACTCGTTAAGGCGGATACACAAGGTTCTCTCGAAGCTGTCCTGGAAGTCCTTCAACGGATGACGAACGAAGAAGTTAAAATCAACATTGTTCACAGCGCGACCGGTGATATTTCTGAAGCGGATGTCATGCTCGCTTCAACGGCAAGCGCCCTGATTATTGGTTTTAATGCCAAGGCAGATGCCGCGCCTCAGCGTTTGGCAGAGCAAGGTGGCGTGAACATTAAGTTGTATGACGTTATCTATCACATCACTGAAGACATTGAGAAATGGGTTCTCGGTCAGCTCTCTCCAGAAACGGAAGAAACACATACCGGTACTGCTGAAATTCGTCAAATCTTTACGGTTGGAAAAACAGCAGTTATCGCGGGTTGTATGGTTACCTTCGGTAAAATGGTCAGAAATGCGAAAGCCAATGTTATGCGGAATGGAAAAGAAGTATATTCCGGCCCGCTAAGCAACTTGAAGCGCTTTAAAGATGATGCCAAGGAAGTAGCCAGCGGTTACGAGTGTGGTATCTCGTTCGACAAATTCCAGGATCTTCAGGTCGGAGACTTGGTTGAGCTTTACACCGTGAAATCAACGGAAAGAACGTCTTTCTAGAGTCGTGTTGAGCAACATCTACTGCGCGACCTTTGCTTCACAAAGCTGTGTTGCCGTGCTGCATCGAAAACAGTCGGTGGACTTCTATCTCTAAGCTTTTCAAGGTAAAGAGTGTAGCGCCTCTCAATCAACACACCACTTCAATAATCCCAAAGGCAATTCGCTATTTCTCTTTCTTTTTAATTGCTTAAGCGAATTAGTAGATGCTTTCAATCAGACCGGTATACATTAAGAGGAACTGCTGTCATGCCTCAACGCCAGGATTTTAACCGTGCGGATAGAATTCGCAAGGCGATGGTACGCGAATTTAGCGATATTTTGATGCGAGACATGAAAGAACCCAAACTGATGGACGTCATGATCTCGGTGACTGACGCTGAAGTGAGTGGTGATTTACGCCATGTTCGTCTTTTTGTCAGTATTCGCGGTGACTTAGCCCTTCAAAATGAAATTATGGATATTCTGCGTGATTATACGCCTAAAATCCGCTCGGAATTAGGGCACCGCATCAGCTTGCGTTATACGCCTGAAATCGATATTCGTCTCGATACGTCTCTTGAGCGCGGTGCTAAAATTACCGAACTGCTGAATAAAATCACCCGTGGGGAAGATATCTAAAACAGGACTTTTTGGATTAGCTGTATCAATTTGCCACTGTGCTTTGCATTTTGACACCGATCACAATGACCGCATGGCTCCAAGTCATCGGTATCACCGATTGTTTGTCTTAAAAGATTCGTGACCCGGCATTCTCCGGACAATACCCAGTGGCGAAAGCGTTTGAAGGCCATAATACGCTCTTGCTTACTTTCAGAGGAAAGCTGTTGATTCTGGCGAATATTTTGAATAACGAGACTGTAATCTTCTCGTGTATAAAGGATTAAAGCGTCAATACGAGCCTCTTTTGATTGTCGCGATTGAGGGATCAGAACGTCAAGACTGGGGCTTATGTCCGCCGGGTTATGAAGAGCATCCGGAACTTCTTCATCAAGAAAACTTAAATCGTCGGAAGAGCTTTGTTTCGTGTTTTTAGGCTCGATTAGATACTCCGGTATGATGTAACGGAATAGGGTGGCGGTTAGTGAATCCAGACTGATCGGAGGTCGCCAGTAAATGACCTGTCGACTTAAACCATGACTGGGTTTCCAATCCTGGCTACTGTGATTGCCATTGACGATAATTGTATCGGGCTTTTCCTGAGCGAGCTGCCATGCATGTTGTTGACGATGTAAGCTTTGACGGCGATTGACAATGTGAACGGATTCAAACCCGTAATCGATGAGTGACGCTCCCAATTTTTCACTCTGTGCAGCATCGCCCGCTTGTATCAGAACCGGATTGTGTTTATGCAGGTGACCAATGCGTCCTTGTATGGGATGGCCGGATAGGTAGGCAATCAATTGCTCAAATTTTTGATGCTCACTCCATAAGGGAAGCACATTAATTGCAACGTGGGCAGTCGGCAATGCGGTTTCGATGAGGACGATCGGCTTGGCATCGCTTGAGGTGAGTTGATGATCCAATGTAAAGCCTAAACGCTGAATCAGAATCTTTTGACGATCCATCCGCATGGGAGACGTTAGTAAAGCGATTGGAGGTAAGTGTCGAATGGCGGCCAAGCCTTGGGAGCGGAGTCTTTCATATCGCGCAAAATCCGGATTGTCCGGTAAAAAACGATCGGCTTCTTCTATCATTAAAAAGCTGATTGATGCTCGAACAAAAAGCTCTAAAAATGTCAGGCTCGAAAAACGTTCTGGAGTGATGTATAAAATCCGAATTCTATTCCGATTAATGGCCTCTCGAATGGCACGCTCTTCATGTGGCATTTGAGATCCGTCTAAAAAAGCAATTTCAGGGAAGTTCCACCCTGCGGATTTAAAACGAGTGAGGTTGTATTGAATACTGGCACTATCGGGCACAATGGAAATGGCCATACCACTCAGCATCAGTAAAGCAGGTGCATAAAAAGAGGGGAGCGGGTAGTTAAGGGGAAAGTTTGCCAACACAGAATGACCACCCTTAAGTGCTGTCAACAGCTGCTTTTCGGGCGTTTGCAATTTATTTGAGTTGTTAAAAAAATGTGGCATTCTACTACTATGATAATGCTATATAGTCAGTCTGTGGACGTGCTATTATCTAAAATCAGGCCGTTTTTACATTTTGGAACTTTATGTCCGCTTCTTCTTCGTCCGCTTCCGGTAAAGTCAGAAAATACTCTGAATTGACAGATTCACAGTTTGGCTGGCCCCACATGGTCTTACAATGGATTTGTGTGCGCCTGCTCCAAGTCTATTTTTTGACCAAATTCGGACTTCGGGTGTATGGTCGGGAAAATATTCCAAAAGCCTGGTTTCCGTGTATCGTTGCTGCGAATCACATCAGCTCACTTGATCCGCCTTTGGTATCGGTCGCACTCGATTACAGACCCATTTCCTATATGGCGAAAATTGAGTTGTTCCACTCATTTTGGATGCGCCTCTACAACTGGGGTATGTCATCCTTCGCTGTGAACCGTGAAAAATTAGAAATCTCCACGGTTAAGACGGCACTTAAAGTTTTAAAACATGGAAAATGGGCCGTCGGGATTTTCCCTGAAGGGGGACGGCGTAAGCAGGAACAAGCAGAGGTTTCCGAAACGAAAAAAGGCGTGGCCTATTTTGCGAAGACGGGCAAGGTCCCTGTTTTACCCTTGGGGATTTATCTTAAGGATGGGAAGCGCTTGCGCGTTTGTATCGGGCAGCTGATTCCTTCCGAAGGGAAAGATCTTGATACATTGGCTGAGGATATTCGTCTTGGAATTGCGGCACTGCTCCAGGAAGCGTCCACTAAACCCTAGTATTAATTACTGTCGATATCAAAACTTCTGCTGAAGAGCTGTCGTGTTTTAACAATGCCACTCAAATTCCCGATTGCGGTATTGGCGGTTTGAAGTTTGAGTTGCAAAATCTGAGTGTCATCGATTTTATCGGTATAACTGCCGTGACCCCAACGACGAAAATGGTTGCTGGTACGCCAGTAGTCGATGGCTTCGTTTAGGCTCCTGACAGCCGTTTCAATGAGCATCGCGCTTTGAAATTTTTGTTCGGCTGGAGTCAGCTGACTTCGAAAACTGTCGTACTGGCGAGAAAAATCTTGTGCCAATGCGCCGAGTTGTTGCAGGCTCATCGTGCCGCCATCCGTTAAAAGCTCTTCGCGAACGCTGAGCAGTTCTTCGCTAATATCCGCTGCCTTTAATAAATACTGATGGTATCGGGATGGGGCCTTCAAGGATTCCCCAACAATAAGGCTTTCGTTTTCCGCGACACCATCACCTTCCGATTTTAAGAGGTCTTTTAAAAGATTCATTTCCTGATGTAATGCTTCCGGCCCCAGCTCAACCGGCATAATTTGGTTCGGGGTGACGCTGCTGGTTGATGATTCTAATGCTGGCGGGGTAGATACGGGCTCTTTGGGATCTTCAGGGGCGCTATTGCTGGCAGCCTCTGCTGGTGGGCTTGGGGTTTGCTCTGTTTCAGGGGGAGGCGTCACTTCGGAGGCTTGCTTGTTTTTCTGTGCCGGTTTTGACGGGTTTTCTGGTGCGGAGCTTAAGGCAAGCCCTTGCGCCCATGTGTTGCTTTGGCAAAACCATGTCAAGATGGCAACGATAGCAATCGTTCGCGATAAGCAAAGGGTATTGGGCAAAAATCTAAGCATAGTCAACTTATCGACAGCTCCGTAAAGTTTCTTAATATTAGAAATGATGTCGATTGAAGGTCAATATCGAGTCTCTAAAAAGACTATAAGTATTTATTTATCCTAAACAACCCATTGTCGATAACGAGCTAAGAGGCTGTAATTCAAGGATAGTCGCCAAAAGACTCAACAGAATCGTGCTCAACTCTGTTAGCAGCAAGCCTAGTAAAATTGCAAGCCGATTCGACATGCAAGTATGACCTCGCTTTAGACAAATAAACCACGAACCACTCGTACCCACGAATCACACTTATTAGGAATGGATGAGTTTCTGTTTTTTAAGCTTGAGCTTAACCCAATGCACCCATCACAGTTGGCAAATAAACTGCGTGGAAGCCAATCGCTGGGCCTAAAAGCATTGTTAAAAGGCTTAACAGTCCGGCAAAGCTGACAATTGAAGTTAGGAAGAGTATTGGGAATCGCATTTGGAGCCACAACCCACTAGTTATATGCCACGCTTTAATAAAACCCAAACTTAAAAAACAATTGCGCGAAGGTAAAAAAACAACTAATATTAACCCTAAGGTGGATGAGTCCAATCGTAAAATTCGGTAAACTAATACTACCGTTAAGTCTTTTTCCACAAAGCACAGCGGTAATTTTGTCTGATTGTGTGTGTGTCCGGTACTTAAGAGAGAATGTGTGGGCCTGAAAATGCCATATAAAGATTGCGTTCTTCAAAATGATGCCTTATCCCTCGGGGAGAAGGAAACCACCGTAACTCAATCGCTCTTTGCGAATCAAAGTCCGCTGATTAAAGGTTGGTTTCTTTTGATGCTAGTAAACTTAGGCTTGTTTTTAATTTTGATGCATTAAAAACGAGGCAATAATGATTGTTATTATCTTGTAGTGTTTTAAAAAGGATTAAATTCGAGAAAAAAAGACGAGCTCTCTGCTGAGCCGTTCAAATGGGTTATTAAGTGGTCAGGGGAAAACAGAATAATAGAGAGAGATGGGCCATATGTGATTTAACATATGGCTTTATTCTTTCTCTCTTTAAAGTAGAAAGCTCTTGTACAATCAGGTTAGGGACTGTTTGGAAAAGAGAGCCGTTGGATGATCCGAGCAATTAAAGCGTTAAGCGAGAAACAAAAACTCCATGGTGCGTTGATTGCTCTCGGTCTTTTGCTTTTGGGGGCTTTGTATTTCTACCTGATGAAGCCGGGTATTGTCGGCCTGCTGTACGACGACGGCATGTACCTTATGAGTGCCTTAGCGCTTAACGAAGGGGACGGCTATCGGCTGAGTGGGATTATTGGCCAGCCCTACCTGTATAAATATCCACCGTTGTTATCAGCCTTGCTGGCCTTGGTTTTGCAGCCTTTAAAAGTACTTGGACTTACTTCTCTGGCCTCGACTGTGCCTTATTTAAAGATAGTGAATAGTGTTCTGGCATTATCCTGCTTGGCGGTTCTCTATCAGTTTGCTCGACGTTATCAACGCCTCTCTTTTCCGCTTGCAGTGAGTGTTGTACTTCTCTTGGGAACGAATGCTCGTTTTGCGGAGTTGGCGACCGAGTTAATGTCCGAGCCGCTTTATTTTTTGTTGAGTTTGCTGGTTTTATACTTGACTGAAACCTCGTTAAGTTTGCCTCCAATCCTACCCTCCCCCGCAAAGGGGGGAGGGGATAAAGTTGTCTTTGAGGAGGATGTCCAACTTGAAAGTCCAAACCTGAACTTAGTGCGATTGATTGGGATAATCGCTCTCAGTGTTTTGACTTTCTATACACGAACGGTTGGAATTCTACTGATTGCAGCCGTTTTTAGCTATTTGCTCCTTAAGAAGAAAATACGTGCTGCCTTGGGTTATGCACTATCGTGTGGAATCAGCATTCTGCCCTGGTTTCTGTGGTCGATGCAGCAAAAGCATCTTACTCCCAAAATAGGTCCTTTTTGGGTACGTACTTTTCAAGAAGGTTATTTTCAGTCGTTTCAGTTTGATCTGAAGGAGAGTGGAACGCTATGGCATTTATATTCCGATGGTTTTAGCCAGCTTTTGGGGAATTTGTCCCTTCAGTTTTTTCTGCCTTTAGAGTGCCTCTTGCTTACAAAGGAAACCCCATTTTCAGTCGCTATGATTCTCTCTGTGAGTTATATGCTGGCTTTGGGCTTGGGTTATCACTTGTACATGGCTGTAAAGCATCGGCAATGGAGTGTGAGCGGACTTTATACCAGTTTTTATCTTTTGATTCTTCCTTTTTGGAGTTATTACTCCGTTTATCCTCGCTTCCTTCTGATGATTATGCCTTTTTTGTGGATAGCCCTTATTCACCGTGTGCAGGATTCTTCCTATAAGGAAGCCATTAAAAAACGTGCGTTGCTGGGCCTGATGCTTCTGGCATTGGGGTGTAATATTACTCACTGGTTTCCCGCACTTGCGAAAGAAAGACCGAATCAGCTGCTGATTAATAATTCTCGGGATTTAGCACGAGATTACCAGGATGCTGCAGCTTATTTGGAGAAACACACCCCTCCAAATACCTTGATTGCAACTGAAGCGGGGGATGAAGCGTATTTTTATGCACTGAATGCTCATCGCAGGACATTGGATACCATGCTTTTCCTGCCGAAACAGGTTTTGGAGTCACAATGTCCTTCGATCAGCGATGAGAAATTGAGAGTGGGCTGTCTGCAAAATATGATGATCCAGCGCGCAGAAGCGTTTTACATGGAACTCAAACAACACGGTATTCGCTACGTTGTGGGGAATCGTTTTACAGTTAAAACTAAGAGTTACAATACAGGCGTTCTCGTCCAACGTCGGGACTTGCTTTTGCCCTTCCTGCAATCCTTGCATCCGGGCTCTTTACTGCCCATGTATCACTCACCGGATGACTGGATCATCATATATCGGGTGGAGTAAGGTTGAGGTGATGTCTATAATGGGATCATTATTTTAATTTTAGAAGACTCGGAATGTCGCCCACCGAAGCTCACTCATTTGAAACACCTGAAAAATTAGAAGATTGGCTGAAAGCCAATCATAATAGTGAGAAGGAGCTTTGGGTCCGCATTTTTAAGAAGGGCTCAGGAACGCCATCGGTTACTTGGAACGATTGTGTTGTGACGGCAATAGCGTGGGGATGGATCGATGGCCAGCGGAAATCGCTTGATGATGTTTCCTTTTTACAGCGATTAACCCCACGCCGTCTCAAATCGAATTGGTCTAAGAAAAACAGCGAGCATGCCGAGCGCTTGATTGCAGAAGGCAAAATGCAGGCTGCTGGCTTGGCTCATGTAGAAGCGGCACGTTTGGATGGGCGCTGGGAGCAAGCCTATGCGGGCTCTGCGGATATGGTGATACCTGAGGATTTTCTGGAAGAACTTCAAAAAAATCCGACTGCTGCGGCTTTTTTCGCCGGGCTGAATCGTCAGAACTTGTATGCCATTTATCATCGTCTCCATACGGCGAAACGCTCGGAAACTCGTAAGAAACGAATCGCAGACATTATTGCGCAACTGGCGCTTGGTAAGACGTTTCATTAAAGTTAAGATATTTTAATAAACTAACATTATTTTATAATGAGAGGGCTTTAAGGGTTCAGGACAATAGGATGTCAGGATTAAAGGGGCACTGCATGCCTCCAAAAGGCGGATGTGTAGATCATTGAGCGGTTTCTAATTGGATCAATGCCCTATTAGTGGGTTTTAGCGATAGTCAGGATATGTGAGATGGAAACTAAAAAGCAGAGTCATATTGGCTACTATGTTTTAGGCGCTTCTGGACTGGTGGTTGCCAGTGTAGGAGCTGTTGCTTTAAATCAAAATGGGAAAAAAAACTCTGGAGCAGCTTGTAAGTCTTCTTCAACAGCTGCTAAGGCAATTGATAAAGATGTTACCAGTTTTAGCAAGAAAATAGGCCGAAACTGGGGAAAAGCCGGAATTGGAGTGGGTCTCTTAAGTACTGCCCTAGTCGCTGGCTTGCATCCTAAGGGGCAACAATTGATTCAAAAATATGCACCGACGGTCAAGTTCGGAAAACCTGTGCCTGAAATCGTTATTGAATCATCGAAGCGAGATGTTTGGAAAATAGCAACTTACGCGCTTGGCGGTTTGGCCACTTTGGGTTTAATTGCGAGTCCCTTTGCTGCCAAAGCCCTTCGAAACTCCGCTCGACATTCAGAATTAACGGGCCTCTGTGAGAATGAAGTTGGGCAATTAGGTGTTTTTGCTACCAAAGATAGTGAAACGTTAATGAGGCTATTGAATCATAAAAACTTTAAGGTTCATCATGAACTGCTTAAGGTGGTTGTGCAAAATAAGAATGCGGAGGCCAAACTCGTAAAGGCTGTGTTTCAAAAAGCACCGGATGCTTTAGGACATGATCCCGTAAGAGCAGTAGATGAAATTTTGTACCATGTGCCTGAACTGAAGCCGGAAGTCCTTCGTGCTTTATTAGACCATATCCATACTCAAACTCCTCAAGAGTTAGAGGGCGAATTTAACTTCCTAAGCAAATATGCACGTACAACGGAATTGCTGGAGGAAATAGAAAAGTTTTATACGAATAAGGGTATATCTAAATCGCGCTCTTTCGTACTTTAAGCACTCTCTTTCAGTTGTAAATGGGAGGAAAAGAGCCTCGCAGCTATTCGGAAACCACGAGGCTCTTTCTATTAATTAATTTGCAACCAAAACGTTCACATCCCCATCGGGAACAAACTGACAAGTCCCCCCCTCAAACGAAATCGTTAACTGATTGGTTAGCAACATCCCCCCAATGATTTGAGCAGCCTCCTCAGGTGTCATATTGGTTTGCGCGTGGTTTATGTCTTGCGCGATCACGTAATACGTCCACAAGCCGCCATCCTTACTCGTGAAATAAAGTCCCCCTGTGTAAATTCCATCATTGGCTTTTTTATCGTCCCTTTCTCCATGATCCTCCAGAATAAATTTGCGCCACTGCCCTTGCGGCCCGACCAGGAAGCATTGAACAAAGAGGGAATTGCCTTTCATCTGCTTATTGTCTTGATCAAAAAATGAGGCTTCAACCACAAAACGTTCCCGCTTATAAACGCGGATAACATCCGGTGCATCAATATCGTAGTGAGACAGAATATGGATATTTTGTGTGACATCATTCGCACCATAGGTGTAAATATTGCCTGTTGTTATGCGGGTATACTCCCATTTTAATCCGGCAGAAAACGGCTTTCCGGGAGCGACGGGTTCCGGATAAGAGAATTGGGCTTTTAGTCGTTCAGAGAGTGTCGTTTCGCCTGCCAAGGGTATCGTATGATCTTGCCCGCGACGGATGGGATCTCGAACGTCGGAGCAGGCTGCAATCGTTGCAGCGGCAGCGGCGGCAGCCAATAAGCCCGCAGCGACATAACTGGTACCGCCCCCGCTCGCACCGATTCCGCAACAACTGCCTGAGCCGGAACTGCCACTTCCACCGCCGGTTGTAACGCCGACACTGCCTGTTCCATCAACGGCTTCAGCGATTGCAGAAGCAATTAAAAGCAACAAAGCAATAATACAGAAGAGGATTTTCCACCACGGATCCTGGTAGGGTAAGTCGCTGTATTGGCCATTGTAAGCTGGGTTGGGCGCGATTTCCCAAATGACGTTGTGGGGTAAATAATACGGCGTGCACAATTTGAAATCAGCCGGGAAGCTCCCGCGCTCAGCTTCCCGGCGCAAAATCTGGAGAATATTGGACGTTTTTTTCTGATTCTTGTTGCGCTTACCATTGGTTGTTGGAGTGCTTCCATCTTCTCGCTTTTTATCGCAACAACCGCCATCTTTCGGACCCAGAAAATCCTCGAAGCTCACCCGCATGGTCCCTTCAGGATAGGCTACGGAAAATTGCTTCGTTGCCGTATCAAACGTGACTTCGGTGACAAAGATTTTTTTAATGACCCGTTTTTTTCCGGCAGGGCTTTCAGCGATAAAACTGATGTAGTGTATCCCCGGAACACAGGCGCTGAAGTCCGCATCCCAGCCGTAAAGGTAGGAAACGCCGCTTTGAGCACTGCCCAGATAATACGTGGTCGGGGTAATCACGATGCCGGGATGGGAAACGCTTTCAATATAAAATTGAACATCGTTAACGGGACCGGCCCCATTATTGGTGAAATGGGCATTTACGCGCTGTTTGCCGAGAGAAATTTCAAAAAAACCGTCCGGCATCATCAGGCCTGTAAAAGGCTCTGTGGAAAATGGACGGTTCGGAATGGTCATCTGTAAAGCCATGGCTTAGGCTCCTTTCTGACTGCAAGACGCAGTTTTAACTTCGGATTCAGATAAGACGAGAGAAGTTAGCCCGCCTATAATCTGACCGTCCACTTTTTGAACGACATGAATCACTGCGGCAGGTCCGTGGAGCTTGCCAACCCATGTCATGCCGACTCGGCCATTGGCAGGCACTTCCAGGCGCTCCAGTACATGCTTCTTTTTTCCCCAGTCTTCTTCTCCCGGGCAGGGGGCTTGGATAAATCCTACCTCTTCCAGTTTTCCCTCCTCTTTGGGCCAGTGAAAGTCTTTTCCTAAACTTCGGTGTAAGGATTTCAGATCGCTCAGTTTTCCGACTTGGGTACTGAGTTCAAAAACACGGGCTTTGCGGCTGGTGTTATGGATTTCAAAGGGCAGGTGAACTCTCATTTTATGAGCGTTACTGGCTATGAGCACAGAGAGATTTCGCTGAGCGACATGGCGATCAGTCGGGACATTAAACGCCAAGCCGGGTGGTAAAGGGTCCGAGCTATGGAAGGCTTCGGCTAAAACGCATTCGTGCCCTCCGTTTACATAGGTAGGAACCCATGGTGTCAGGCAGAGCACCTCCTGTGTTTCCCCAGCTTCCAGGGAAACGAAGGATGTGCCTATTGCCGTTGCAGAACTTCGATCGAATCCGACCGAGGGATTGGCCCAATAAAAGCGCACCGTTGCATCCTGTACGGCGGTACTGCCGGTATTATGAACGCGCGCCCATAAAAAACAGCTTGTTCCGGCGATGGGTTGGCCGGGTGCTCCTTCGGGATCGTCGCCGGGAACTGTCCAGATATCCGGACTTAAATACCAATAGGGATTGCCATCTTCAATTTCAAGAACGACGGACATAGAACTCCTTTGCATGTGTAAAGTAACTCCGCTGCTAAAAAGCAAGGGGAGTATCTAACACATCCATTAGCTCAACAATTGCCAGGGTGGGTAGGGTTCGTTGTAGTAGATGAATCTCTTTGAAAAGATTGAAAGATGTCAATTTTCACTGTTGCTTAGCGTTTTAGTTGGAAACTCGAGGAGAAACAATGCTACTGGTAGCGGAAAATTTGAATCCCAGTCAAAAAGCATTTAAAGAAATTACCAAGGGTGTAAAACTACTGTTTTATTGTCAATGTGGCTTCTTTTTATGTTGCTTCGCATTGATGTATGTTGTTCTGTTATCACTGTTTAAGCCACAATTGTTTGACGGAGCCATTTTTGTTTTGGGGCTCAACTCAATATTCGTTAGTGTCGCGCAATTTCTTTATGTTATTCCTTTAGTAACAGCTCTCCTTATTTTCAAAAAGGCAGATAAGGCGCTAGGAGTAGTTTGGGCTGCCTTAATGTTTTTCGTTATTTTTGTTATCGTTTTTCTAGTTTGTCTCGGCAGTTTTTTGGGTCATCGTTGATTACCTTAATACATATCGTCTTCGATTGAACTCATCCCCATTACTTCTGGCAGATTAGTTTTCGTTAATGTAATGATGAAATCAATTTGAGCATCTTTTTAAGTTGATTAGACGCTTGCTAACCTCAAGTATTAACGTTTAAATTAATCATAGAGAGATAACCAATCTAATACAAATTGATTCACTATAAAAGAGAGAGAACGGGGATACAAATACAAATGGCGACTATTACAGGAACACCGGGTAACGATACCCTGCTGGGTACAGCAGGCAACGATACGATTAACGGGCTGGCCGGAAACGACTCGCTTGATGGCGGTACAGGCAACGACTCCCTGAGTGGAGGCGATGGAAATGACACGCTGTTTGGCGGGTTGGGCGCGGATACCATGTTCGGGGGCTACGGTAACGACACGTTCTATATTGATAATATTGGGGATGTCATTACCGAATACACGACGGGCGGTGGTATCGATACCGTGTATTCGACCCTCTCGTTGGATGCAAGTACTATTATTGAAAATATTTATCTTCAAGGCTCGTTGAATGTCTATGCGACCGGGAATTCGTTCGATAATATTTTAGGCAGCAATGCGGGGGATAATTCTCTCAACGGCGGTGCCGGTAATGATACCTATATTTTTACCAATGCCTGGGGTAACGATACTGTTATTGATAGCAGCGGCATTGATACATTGGATCTGAGTGCCCTGACGAGTTCCGTGAGTGTCAATTTAGCATCTCTCAGTAGCAATGAAGTGAGTTCAGCTGGCGGAACGATTAATTGGGATACCGCGACCTCTATTGAAAAAGCGATTACAGGCTCCGGTAATGATGTGTTATACGGAACAAAGGGAAATGACTCTTTAACGGGCGGCGTTGGGAATGATCAATTAAACGGTCTTGCGGGTAACGATACCATGGTTGGCGGTACTGGAAACGATACGTATGGCTTTGCTAAAGGGCGTGGCCAAGATGTGATCGTTGACTCATCCGGGACGGATGCGGCCCTTTTTGGAAGTACGGTTTCGCAAAATCAAGTTGCTATTTTTAAAACGACCTCGGGTGATTTGCAAATCGGTTTTGCCGATAGTACTTCCGATTTACTTACGGTGCATGATTTTGGGACGGCTGGGCATCAGGTTGAAAAATTCTTGCTGAGCACCGGAAATTATCTCTCCAATGCGGATGTGAACAGCGTTATCCAGACGATGAGTTCTTATGCTGTCTCCAACGGTGTGAGCTTCACGAGCTTGAGCGATGTGGAAAGCAACAGTAATTTAATGGGAATTATTAACGCCGCCTGGCACGCTTAGTTTAATGTTATAGGACAATCTATAAGTCGCCTACGTCATCCTCAATTCGGCATATGTCATCCCCGCGCAGAGCGGTCCTGAGCCGTAGCCCTTTAGGGTGTACGGATAAGGATATCCGTGAGGATTATCCATTAAAAGCAGCTCTCTGCTTTTGTATTTCAAGCAAAACTTTTTAATTTAGAATTCATTGCTGACAAGAGCTTATTCGTTTCTATTCGTAATGGATCCCGCCTGTGCGGGGATGACGTATTTTTGCTATTCGGTCTATTAAGATCTTTTAATAAATATAATTATTAATAATAAATATCAATTAATAATGTTTTTGGAAGACCTTGCTTGTCGTTTAATTCTACAGGTAAATGAATGGAGTGTTTGAAATAACAAATGAGTGTTATGCTAGAAAGCCGTCTATAAATTGGTTAAAAGCTGAAATTGAAATCACCATGAAACAAGACAACCCTGATCAATCGTCACCCTCTGAAAACCAAATTCCGATCGCTCTCGTTTTCCCCGGCGATGCCGCAGAAGCTTCCACGAACGTCGGTAATGATATTGCGCTTGAAAAGGAAGCTGAGAAGCACCCCTGGTTTGTTTTTGCGATTCTTTGCCTTTTGATGGGCTTTGCGTCCATTTCTACCGACCTCTACTTGCCCGCGATGCCGGTGATGGGCCGTCAATTGCACGCACCCCCTGGCACGCTGGAATGGACGATTTCCAGTTATTTAATCGGCTTAAGCTTGGGTCAGCTGTTTTGGGGGCCACTGGGAGATAAAATTGGTCGTCGTCGTCCCATCGTCATTGGTATTATTCTTTTTACCATTGGCTCTGCGGGCTGCGCTTTATCCACAAGTATCTGGGCCATTATTGCATGGCGTATTGTCCAGGCTGTGGGTGCCTGTGCCAATGTTGTTCTCTCTCGCGCCATGGTACGAGATCTCTTTGAAGGTCATAAAGCAGCCAAAATGTTATCGAACCTGATGACGGTGATGGCAATTGCGCCCCTTCTTGGGCCGCTCGTCGGAGGACAAATCCTGGCTTTTGCGGGCTGGCGTGTTATTTTTGGCTTCTTGGTGGTTGTTGGTGTATTCACTTTGATTGCTATGCGATGGCTTCCGGAAACATTGCCTTCTGAAAATAGAAATCATGATTCCTTGCTTCGGGCTTTCCGAGGATATGGAGAATTAATTTCCCGACCTGAAATCCGAGCTTATGCGTGGTCAGGCGGCTTTTTCTATGGGGGCATGTTCGCCTATATTGCAGGGACACCTTTTGCTTACATCGATTATTATCATGTCCCTGCCCAGACTTATGGTTTGCTTTTTGCCTTGGGCATTATCGGCATTATGGTAACCAATACGCTGAATGCCAAATGGGTCGGTAAACGAGGCAGTATTTCTATATTGAAGCTGGGAACAAGCCTTGCAGCCTTATCCGGAATTATTTTGGGTGTGTTCGTTGCAAGTAAGCGGGGTGGTTTGCTTGGGTTTCTGGTACCCATGCTTGTATTCGTGAGTATGACCGGGTTTATTGTTGCCAATTCCCTGGCAGGCGCTATGGCAAATTTTCCAAAACGGGCGGGTTCTGTATCTGCCCTTGTTGGAGCTGTTCAATACGGCAGTGGGATTGTTGGCTCTGCGCTTGTCGGACTGTTCGCGGATGGTACCCCGTGGCCAATGGCAGCAGTTATCGCCTTTTCAGGGATGGCGAGTTTTCTCTGCGCCAGACTTTTGCCGTCCCCGGCTTCCCGTTCCTAGAGGCCAATGCTAAGATAATTAACAAGCAACCCGAGCTTTTAGAAAAACTTTATTAAAACAGTACGCAGTACATTTTATAGATGAGCCTCTTGTTTTTGGGCATGTCTAGCGCTTTGCCGATACCATCAATGCAATCTTCGTATCAATTTAATTAAAATGAGAAACGAGGGCATGCAAAAAAAAGGCTTTACATTAGCAGAACTGTTAATCTGCATTACTATTCTAGGCGAAATAGCTGCTTTTGCGATACCCAAAATTATCTATTCTCAACAAAATTCTCGTTTTAATGCCGTGGTTAAGGAAGATCTGGCTACTGTGGCACAGGCCTATCAAATGTTACAGTTAAACGGTACTGTGACGCAAAATACATCAGCGAAGGATCTTATCACCTATATCAACTACACTAAGTATGACACAAGTTCTAGCATCGACGATGCATATGGCTATGCAGGGATAAACCCCTGCGATGGAACCAATCCCTGTACCCGGCTGACGAACGGAAGCATTATTAAGTTTAACGCCTGTACTTTTTCTGCAACAACCCCAGACACCAATGTTCTTGAGGTCTATATCGATCCTGACGGTGCGCTGACTGCTGGTGGTGCTGCAACCAGTGACGGGAAAAGTGTTCGAGGCTTTATTTATTATTCGGGACGGATTGCTACCTGGGGAACCATTAGGAATGGCTCAACGAGTAGTTGTTTAAGCTGGTCTACTTATCAGGATCCGCCCTATCTCAGTTGGTAAAGTTAAGAACTAACTTCTAAAGCCCAGTGTTTCTGGTTCGAGGGGTATGTAAAAGTGTGTGCGTTCATTTTAGGTAAGAGCACATTTTAGTTTGAGGGAACTTTAAAGAGGAGTAATGCATCAGGGTATCACTGTGCTACCCAGTGATAAGGAGACCGCTCTATTGAATCCGACTGCCTCATTAAGACTACCTGATCCTGCTTTGAAGGCTTCTGAGCGTCAATCGATTGCTGTTGTTGGATTGGGAAGTATTGGAGGTGTTGTTGCTGGCTTACTTTGCGAAGCCGATCGGCATAACATCGTTGCTTGTGTCCGAACCTCCATTAGCCAACTGATTGTTGAGCATGCCGGAGACACGTTCGAAACGCCTATCACGACACTGACCTGTCCGGATGCCGCAAAACCCGTGGATTGGGTTCTGCTATGCACTAAGGTACAAGATATTCCCTCGGTGGCTCCTTGGTTGAAGAAGCTTTGCTCTCAAGGAACACGGGTGGCCGTATTACAGAATGGAATTGGGCATATAGAGCGTCTGGCCCCTTTTGTTGGTGATGCCACTGTTCTGCCCGTTGTCGTTTATTACAATGGGGAGCGCTTGGCATCCAATCGGGTTCGAATTCGGCATGCCGGCCAGTATGACCTTGCTGTCCGGGATGATGACGACGGTAGAGCCTTTGCGAATTTACTTGTAGGCACCGCTCTTTCGATATTGTTAGCAGATGATTTTGACACCGTTGCTTGGCGGAAATTATTATTGAATGCGATTGCAAACCCAATTACGGCCCTTACTTTGCAACGCCAGTTTATATTCCGGCGTGAAGATGTGAAAATGCTTTGTTTTACAGTATTAAAAGAAGCGATCGCTGTTGCTCAAGCTGCCGGAGTTCGGCTGACTCAGGAAGATGCCGAGCAAACCATGTCAACTTTGCTGAATTACTCACCGGAATTGGGTACGTCGATGTATTTTGACCGCCTTGCCAATCGTCCTTTGGAAATTGAGGCATTGACTGGCTCTATAGTCGCTTTGGGTGAGAAATATGGCATTCCCACTCCCGTTAATAGCACAATGCTGATATTGCTACGGGCTGCTAAGAGTGAATCTGAAAGCTCTGCCACAAATTGAGCCTGATAGGATTCTCCTATTGTGTTGATTGGCACAGTAACTTTGCCCCATTTTGTAATTTTTTTAATAAATTAACATCTTTTTGTATTGAGAAGTCTTTAAGGCTTGGAAGGAAAATTTAAGAGTCGGGACAAAATAAACGGATTTTTTTAGAGGCTGATTCGAGTGGGTTACAGTAATTTCGGAACTGTTCGGGATGGATAGCAAAAAACAAACTCATTTTGCCTATGCTCTGGGTGCTACAAGCCTGGGAGCCGTTATGCTTGGTGCTTTGGCGATCCATGCTAACCAGGAACAAGTGCCTCAACATTCTGCTTTTCCCTATGCTCTTCGTGGAAGTATCGGGCATGATGTTACGGAATTGAATCGAAAAGTAGGTCGTCGTTGGGTTGGCTTAGGCTTTTTAGGAGTTGCGAGTGCCGCA
>Ga0105239_10003497_pt1 | contig 19226 bp, 15 predicted proteins | sample KBSC44metaG_FD_92761 | JGI IMG/M metagenome (GOLD analysis project Ga0105239, IMG submission 92761) | Corn rhizosphere microbial communities from Kellogg Biological Station, Michigan, USA - KBS C4-4 metaG | ecosystem: Host-associated > Plants > Roots > Rhizosphere > Soil | place: Michigan, USA...
CCACATCGGTTGACAGGGCTGATAGACTAGGGTCGACGAAGTAAGCTTTATTTTGTTAGCGAATCGTTTGTCGAGAAACGTTACGTGTGTTTGGCGTTGGCCTGCAGCATCGCTTTTTTAGGCGAAGAAAAGCAGGGCTGAGTGGTTGCACATTGCATGACAGCCTACAGGATGAATGACAAACGGCTTAACGACTGCTAACGACCGGGTACAAATATAATGTGAACTTTCGCAGCTAACGAACCGAGGAGCCTTCTGGGAAAGGGGGAAATGCAATGCAAGAGTGAGGATGGCGCCATCAAAGGAGCGGCCTCGAGAAGTATTGGAGGCAAGGACAAAAAGGTCATTCGACTAGGGTCACATTATGGATATTTATATTCGACGATTGCACCTATGAATGTGTAGCAATCGATCCACACAAACACAAGCATGGTCAGCCTGGTTTCTCAGCTGCCCTTATCGAGCACTATGGCGAAGCTCTGAGTTGACTAGGAATAGATATGCACACATATACATGATATGACACACGCAAGTTGCGAGAGAGGGAACAACCGCGACACCAGCCAGAACAGACAGAATTAGCTTGATGAAGGCGGTGCAATTCAGTGAGAGTGAGCGGAGATGACCGAGCTCCGGCGTCTTGCGACTTCTTCCTCCTTGGCCGGGGGACCTTGATAGTTGGCGCGACCCCAGATGAAATACCAGGCTGTGGAGACGGACACACCACCGACGAAAACGACGGAGGCATAGTTCATCGTGTCTGCTGTGGTGGGAAGTGTTGATGGCATACTGAATAGTGGAGTAATGAATAGACACCAGCCTAGAAGAGTAAAATTGTCCACGTTAGTCTCAGGGCCAGCAGAAAGTTTATAATTTTGCACCAAATTGCAAACAGGAGGCATTATAGTTCCGGGAAGGGGCCGAACGGGGGGTAACCACAACTCCACTTACAGATGGACACAACATTGCAGAAGATTCCAAACACTCCGAAGTCATAGTGTCCTTGTTTCAGAGATTTCCGACCTCCCAGCAAGGAAACAAGGATGGGCATGGTGTAGCTGATGGTCTGCGCACAGATTAGACCCGGTCCGGGCATTGACGTAGTTCCAAAAATTCTATCTTACCAGGAAGATGACTCCGACACCGCTGAAAGCGTTGAAGGCAGCATAAGAACCGAAGTAGATAAGCCCAAGGACGAGTTGAATGGCCATGCTGAGCATCATCGCATTGAAAGGAACATCCAACTTGGGGCTGACTTGCTTCCAGTATCGGGAACCGGGGATGGCTCCGTCTCGGGCGAAAGCCCACGTACAGCGCGAAGCGGCAGTTGTGCAACCAACGCCACAGAAGAAGGCCAGGACCAAGAGTGGCACTGTCAGCGCAAAGGCCCCGCCGTCATTTCCGATTGCGATCTTCAGGATGTAGGGAACGGGAGAGGATGCACTGATGACATCTTCGATCGGTGGCAAAACGAAGCATAGGGGAACGAGGAAGATGAAGCCACAGATAGCGTTTAGTATGATGGTTCCAACCATTGCCTTGGGGACTTGGGTTGCTGGCTCTCGCACTTCTTCACACATCCTGTAGGCCGTCAGAATCGAACACATGTTCGAGATATCATGGAAAGATTCACTTACGAGAGAATCATGCCTGTAGCCGATGTAGCATAGGCTCCATGCAGCAATCCGATGCACCAAGACCAGCCGGGAATCCAGCCTGAATTTGTTTCAAACCCTCCAAATGCATAACTGGCCGTGTTGCGACCTCCTTTTGCAAGAGCAAGAGCACATACAATGATGCAAATGACACCAGCAAATGTCCAAAAGATTGCAAAAGTCTATGAGCAAAATTTGACTTCTCAGTATAAAATCCAGGCAATATGGGGAAGGTGCTTGTGGGAGAATACATACATCTAGATAAGGCAGCCACCTGTTTCCAAGAGAAGACGTCGCGTTGCACAGTAAAGTGATACCGAGGAAGGTCAAGTAGGTTTGCCAATTGGTAGCTGCCCATACGCCATTGCCTTCGCTGTCCTGAAAGATGTTTACACATCCAATGAGGAAGAGGGTGGTACCGAAATTGACAGCAAGGGTGATTGTGATGTTTCCCAACACATAAGCCCAACCACAGATCCAAGCCGTGATGTTTTGGCACCAGGCCGGGGAGAGCATGTAAGTCTGGTAGTAGACACCGCCAGCGGTTGGATACACCGAAGTAATCTCACCCAGTGAGATGGCTACGCAGATGATGATGGCGCATACAAGGACCCAACCCCAAATGATGGCAGAGGGGCCACCACCGATGAGAGGAAAGAAGAGCGTTGTTGCAAGACCGTAAGGAACGGAAGCGAGCACAAAGGACATGAACGCTACCTGCCATGTAGATCGGTTTCGAGATAGTTCAGATTGATATCCTAACACGGCCAAAAGGTCATCGGCATCGGCGATCTCTGCGCTACGGTCGATACTGGACCTGCCGCCCTCCTTGGACTTTATGTTACTGGGCGATACAGGTTGGTTCTCGTAGTCGAACCCAGTGGAATGGGCCGTAGGTTGTGCTGCCATGGCTGCAGTCGAGGCGCGAGTGGGCAGTTTCGACTCTTGGGGGTCAGGTTTGCGGGTAACGGCGTCGGTGGGGATATGGTAATGGTTACACCGGTAAAGTTAAGATGCAGATTCAGATGCAGAGCGATATATACCCAATACACCCTATTCTAGAAAACGGTACTGGTTGCCTTTTGGGTTGTTTGCTAGAGGCAGGTTGTTGCAATCGGGGCTAGGCGCTTTGGGGTGAAACGGAGAGATGCGAGCAAGGAGGATTTCACCGGGAAAGGGTGACCTCGCAAGGAAAGCAGACGCAGACGAGATGAGATGAGAGGAAGTAGCTTTTGTAAAGTTTCGCCAATTATTGGGGAGGCGAGTCTGATTTATCGAAGAAGAAGCATCCTGACTAACTTCCAGTGGCAGCTAGACCATGTGGCTTAAGGTAACCTTACAATCCATCGCAGGTGGGAAGTCTGGGATAGGATAGGCTAGGACCTCGTGCTTGAACTGGTTTCTCGTGGTGGCAGCTTGAAGATTGAAAGTCCACCCGCCCACCACTCACAAACAGAGTTTTCTTCCGCCAGCAACATGACGGGCGCCAAGACGAGCGGGGGGCGGTGGTTATCTCTCGAGGGTGGTATCGTGTTGGCATGGCGCACACCCGCCAATAGAGTCATTCTTTGACTGATAAATAAATGGAGCTCGGACCAGGGCTGACCTGGCCTGGGGGTCTGGGACCCAGTGTGGGTAGGACACCGTCGAAGTCCTCCGGCCCTAAACACCTTCATGCTCCATGCAAGTATGGAGTACAATGTGCTCGTATCCAGCGCAGAGGACGGAGTGCCTCACACGATCAGGACACACGAGTAGCTTATCAGCTGGCAAGCGGGCGAGAGAGAGCTGGGTGAAGGCCGTCGACCCTGGGTGTCACTAAGCTGCTTCAGGGTAACGCTGCCTTTCTCAGGTACCTTAGGCCAGAAGAAGCGAACACCTCGAAGGCTGAAGTGTTCTGGTTATCTCGAGATAATCTCAGCACAGTTGTCACGCGAGGCATAGCGTGTGCCTAGGGATGTCCCCTCACGCCCACGTTGTACTGGTAACTCGTGGTTTTTCTGCACGCTGCACGAATAGGTGAGCGTCCGACGGTGCCAAGGTCATCACTAACTTAAGTCAATCGAAAGCCCAGATTCGATTGCTTGTTGGCGTGATGCTTGGTTGCTTCGTCGGAGAACGCGACTCGACACGAGCAGGGGCCTGCTCCGCCCCCTGCACGTTGCCGGATACAGCTGCCTTGCTAGTTAGTTCGTCCTTGACCCTCTGCATGGATTGACACAATTCTGTGGGGTAAGTTGAAAATCAACCAGCGAAGAAAAGTGGTTCGTTTCAAATTATGGAAACCAATTCCATACTCGTGCTACCCATTAGAAATTCAATGATTTGTGACATAATACGCAGCACTCGCTACGAGGTACGGATATTCGCTTCTCAACTGTAAGCTGGGCCCGAGAGAGGGGCAGGAAAGGGACCTCGGACCCTTTCTCCTGGGTCCGGCCCTCTTGAGGGTCTTCAATCGCCACAGAAGCTGGTGGAACAAATGGAGCATTGCAGAAATAAATACGAGCGGCATTTGACCTCGTAGAGCATCTTTTCCACCGCGTGAGGCCACTTGCCTAACAGCCCGAGTCGCTTAGCATGTCACATGTTGACAATTCAAAATGACGCTCGTGTTTGTATCAATGCTTCACCCCGTTTTAGGTAATGGTGTTGCCGGGCACACCCTCTGACGAGGGGCTGCACGAGTAGTCAGCCGAAGACAACTCATGGTCTCACATTATGAGATGTGAGATTACTGTGGAATGGATGTTCGGTCCTCGGTAACAACAACCAGGAACTCTGTCGCTCGATTGCACACCGTTGCACAGATATTATTATACCTCCTTAACAAAACCCACTTCGACAAGCTTGTCCACCGCGATGTTCAGTGCTTGGACTTTCGTGCGGCTGTTCTCCCTGATCCAAAGGAACAATTCCAACAAGGCGTTTCGGACGAAGTTTGTCCCAGGTTTGATTCTCATCTGCTCTTTGCCCACGATATAGACTACCTGACTGTCATAAGCCTGACGGAGTTCGGCCAATTTGCTGACAAACTCTAGGTTATTGGATTCGAAAGATGGGCGGTCTGGGTCGATGGACCGCTGATCGAAGGCGACATCTTTGATGGTGGTATAGTCATGTAACTCGTTGTTTGTGGATGGTGGAAACTGTGCAGATACTCGTTCTTTTCCGAGGAAATCACGCACCCGCTCGTACAGGAGCAAGCCCAGATTATCAGTGACGATTTCATCCGTGTATCCATGTCTGATGATAACCCGATAGCAGTTTGGCATTGGCCGTCGGCTCTCGCCTTCAGACCCAACAAAACATTGGGTAACGCTGTACCGCTCATCAGGTGCGACCGTTGGGATTTGGAGTGGTCGCAGGTGGAAGAAAATCATGATATCACAAGCTGCATGGAACTTTTGCAAGAAGTGTACAAAGACAGTTGGGGTCGTTGAAGGGGCCCCAGCTTTATCAAAGAAGACGCCAATGCCATTGATGCGAGTAAGTTCACAACCTCCAAATGCGGGTGTGAGATGAAGCGGGGCGTTTGGGGATTCATCCAAAGTTCGAATCATATGTGATGGTGGAAAACGGTCTGAGGCCTCAGCGTGCCATTGTTGCTCTTTTCCAAACCGCCAGAGAATGAAAACCGAGGAGAGAACGATTGCAAGAACCAGTGTAAACCAAGCCCCTTCGGGCACCTTGATCAGCGATGATGACAAGAATGCGCCGTCGAAAAGGGCGAATATCAACCAGACGGCTAGAACAATGATTGCTGGTATTTTCCAGACAATCAGGGCAACAAGCGCTACCATGCAAGTGCTGAAAAATGTGACCAGAATGACACATACGCCGTAGGCGTGCCCGAGCTTGGTCGTGTTATTGTAGACAGCCGTGACGATGACCGTACCGACCATCAAGAGCCAATTGGCCATGGGAATATAAATCTGGCCGAAGAAAGTTTTCGAAGTATGTACGACCTTGATCTGTGGAAAGTAGGAGAGTTTCATGATTTGCGACAGGAGTTGAAAGACAGCAGTAATCATGGCTTGACTAGCAACAACAGCCGCCAAAATGGCCATGACAAGCGCCGGATAGAGACATCCTGGGGGAACTGTGTTGTAGAATGGATTCGTCCACGCGGTAGGATCATCCGAGATGTAGGCAGCCTGGCCAACGTACCCTAACAGAAGGCAGGGGAAGGCGAAAAGTAACCAGGACAACTGGACAGCTCGGATTGTAAATGCCCCCAAATCGGCAAATAGTGCCTCACAGCCTGTAAAGGCAAGTAGGATACCACCCAGACTCTTCCATCCTTCAGTCTTATTCCTGACTAGGAAGGCACCAGCAAAATACGGCGAGAATGCTTTCAGCACGGTGTGATCGTGTCGAACCAAATTATAGATCCCGAAGACTGCATTGAAGAGAAGCCAAATGATGACAATCGGAGCGAAGCTGCTCGCGAGCTTCGTCACACCAAAAGGCTGAAGGAGGAACAGGAGAACCAGGATGGCACATGATACGCCAACAACAATGCCATTCGAAATACCTGGAGAGGCAACCGAGATGCCCTGGATTGCACCAAGAACCGATTGAGCAGGAGTGAGAACACCATCAGACATTACTAGAGCCACGCCGAAGACACCAATAATCTTCAATATCCACTGCAGAAAGCGGGAACGCTCGATAAGATTTCGAGTCTTTTGAGCAGGCTTGCCTAGTTCATGAGTAGTATAGCGCTCCATTCTGACCATTTGTTCTTCACGAGGGTCCCGACGCACAATATTTGCGTAACGTGACAAGAGTGAAAAGAGTGCAAACGTACCCCCTTCTCCCTCGTCGTCCGCATGAAGGATAATCAAGCAGTATTTGATGGTAACCATAATTGTAAGGCTCCAGATAACCAATGAGAGCGCTCCAAGGAGATCGTCGTAGCTTGGGTCGGCGGTGAAGGTAGAGGAGTATACATACAAGGGACTGGTTCCAATGTCTCCATAGATGACACCGGTTGACTGATATGCAAGCCATGCCAATTGCCAGCCAGTAAAGGACTAAGAGCGTTAGCATTATACCCTTAGATACGAGGAAGCGCTTCATACCTGCTTTGACTTGTAGTCGCGATCTTCTATATTGGTCACTGACTCTATTTCAGATGCTTCGTTTTTGGCGCTTTGTGGATGACGGGGCAAAGGAATGCTGCCAATTCCGGCCACCTCCTTGCTCCTGAGCCTATATACCCCACCGCTTTGCGATCGATCAGGATGGGGGCCATCATCGAATTGTATGCGGGCTTCCGACATCGAGGATTGAAGGCGCTTTCCGCTGAATCAACAAGGGGCCTTGGGCAGGACGAGTAAGGCAGATGTGCGTCCTTATGTTATCACGGGCAAGGGACAAGGTACAGGGAGGAGGGGGAAGGCGGAGTCTCATGGCATCCGAGGGAGGTGGATTGAAATACTTATTATACTCGCCGCCCAAGAAGCACGTGGGTTCTTGCATCGACGCGTCAACTGGAAGCTCCATACCATGTGCATTCAGTTTCCCGAGTTCTGGGTGATAGCACAGCCACCCAGCTTCTTCTCAACAAATTGGTGCCAGTTACCTGGCCAATGGATTGAAAGGAATGGTCAAATATGAAAAGATAAGGTGTTGAACACAGTGTCATAGAATAGCAAAAGATAGGATAATAAAATCATTCAAGGCGTGCTTCACGACATGCGGATAGCACAGGTCAGGATGTCCGAGGGCTGCAGGTGTCTGTTGTGCAGCTGGCCAACGGCTGGAGTTTGGCCAAACCGGCAAGACGGAGATGAACATTTTCGATTCCAGCGGATTGCCGAAGTCGCCCCTGGGTCGGAGCAAAAACGTGCATTGGTTCAACGTGGAGATCGCTTTTTAGCAGGTACTATAGCTGATGCACCCCAAATATGAACGGAAGGTAAGGAGCAGACGAAGGGAAAATACCTCATTGACATGCAGAGAAGATGGAGGATGATGCAGCCTTGAAGCAGCTTTGAGGTTGAATGAGAGTGGGTTGGCGGAAAGCCAAGTCGAAATCAATTCGGCATGATTGGCCCCATCCCACATCTACAAAGGTAAGCACATTTTCTCCCACACCATGGGCATCCATCCCACATCCCAACTTACGGTGCTGCCACAATAGGTGCCATTCTTCTTTTGTAGATTATATCACCTTCGCGACTAGTGCCAGCGCTGCACACTTCCCACTCCGGTAATGTCCGAGGAACCAACGCCTCGTTTGAGGAAAATTTCTTGTTCGTTGCTGAGCCTCCGAATGCAGAGCCAATCACCAGGGAAGCAGGTCGAAGCCATTAGGCTAGGAGAACCGGCTGCGAGGTGTCGATTTCGTCAAGGAGGCAACATTAATGTATTTGTCTATCAAGATGGTCGCCGTGCAATAAAAAGCACCCTGCAAGTATTCGGCCTATTCTATTCTCTTCTTGCCTTCCTCCATATACCCCATGTTTGCAGTACTGATATTACGAGCGCGTCTGTCCTTGCCGCCGGCTGTCGCAATGAGTGGGCCGATCACTGGATCCCTATTGGCACGTGCAAGGGCATCTGTATACCATTCTATGGCGAATGAAGGTGGGTTAAGTTTTGGCCAATTGACATAGAGAATGCCATGGCCATAGATAAATTGGAAGGACCATCCTGCGATAATTAGACACAAGATGGTGAAAAGTCGAAGTGGCCAAACTGCTGAATCCGGCGCGCGACGAGTAAGAGTTGAAATGATGACGATGAAAATAGACGCGGCCAACACATAGGGCACGGCTTGAAGGATAAGCGGTCTCCGATCTATGAATTGTAGAGATGATCCCGCACCGTAGGTGGACGGCAAATATGTACCCAAGAACAGGTCAAACCCATCTTGCCTTGGGCCATCGAGAAAGTTGTTGCGAACATATCGAGTGCAGGAGTTGTTTAAATCTTGGAGCATGCCTGCTTTGGTACGTTTTCCAGTACGGGTGAAATCGGTTTTCAGGGCCCCAGTGCCAGAATAAGAGTTGGAGACTACGTCAGCATTATCGGCCCAGATGTTGCGGAACAAGGTTTCAAAAGCCTCGTCGTCGCTAGCCCTCTCACCGGGATGTAGAATGCCGATATCTTGGAATTGTTGTGTCAGTGCCCACCTGCCCAACATGCTTTGCACCACGTTGGTGCGGTCGAGACAGTCCATACAGTTTGTGCGCACAACAGCAGTCTGCTGTGTTCTGATTTCCAAGGCCCCAGAGGGATCACCTGGGTTTTCAACACCACGGAAATACTGACCTTTCCTCAGGCCATCGATGAGCTCATCGAGAAGGAGTTCAGCGCGATGCCACTTCAGACCCTTCGTCTCATTGTGGAAGTCAAAGTAAACGTAGTGTAGGCGATCCATCTTCTGGCGAGGATTGTCGGAGTTGATCTCGCGGAATTTCTCATCCGTACGTCGATCGGCCTCAACTACTTCATCATGTGACTTGACGAGGATGCGGACGACTTTCTCGTAAGCCTTCTTGACACGTTCTTCTCGTCCACGTTGGTTGACTAGATTGACAAGATAATTCTCGCCGTATATTCTAATTTGCTCGTCAAAATGCCTTCGGGCCGCGTCTACAGCTGTTTCAACGCCCCGAATTTCTAGCCTGGGAGTATAACGCAGGTCGTTGATTTCGGCCCAATACACGGGAACGCTGCCCCGAGTCTGTAGGTAGGATAAGACCTGGGTTTCTGAAGGGTTGGTACCGACTTTGCCATTCTGCAGGCCCTGGGATCCAGCGAAGCCAACAGGGTGACCTGAGACATCGTTGAGAAGGGCAACCTGCTCGGTTTCATTGAAATTTGAGACATTTCCTTTTTCATCTACACCACGCGAAAGATACCTTGTGCCTGCACGAAACCTGGATCTTCGTGAGATGAGAGCGAAGGTGAAAGAAGTGGACTTGACTTTGGCGGGAGTGATACGTAGCATGCCATACATGACGGGAAGGATGTAGGGGTCTGCACCAGGTTGCTGGTGGCCCTTGACACTACCATGAGCACTGCCACCAGAACGAAAGTCGATCAGGTCGGTTTGAATGAAACGATTCCAGAAGAAACGGTCGTCGGCTCTTTTCCAAAGGGGTTCGGATGTATTCGCTTGAGACTGGCGCTGGAAGCTGGAGGTGATGTCGATAGAGTAGGAAAAGTACATTGGGCCCCGGGCCAAAAGGGCCTTGACGTAGGAGAGATAAGTGTCTTCATCGGGGTCGTGGACCGGCCGTTCTCGCAAAGGAAGGAATTCCGTAGCGACGACCTTGTAGATCATATGCCCGCGCAGTCTGCCCATGGGTTGAGCTTTGGTGATGACAATGACATATTTATCGAGTTTCAATTTGATTATGCCCAAGATCCCAGCAATACTAGAGACACGCTTGGCTCCCAGTAAAGAGCCATCGTTGAGTCTGATGTCCCCAGAAGGACGCTCAACTACAAGTGTAGGAGCAGTAGGCGTTGAGGGAGATGTGAAGGCATAGTGGGAAGTGGAAGCGTGGACATTGATATCGCGGAAAGGTAACAAGTTGGCCATGTTGGACGAGGCTGGATAGGTTGATAGATAAGCGAAGGAGGAGGAGTCGAGATGGATGTGATTAATCCAATGCCATTACCGAGAGGACGTTTGATGCAGATAATGGTGGGTTCACTGCACAGAAGGATAGGCTTTGGTATATATTTGTCAATTGTTGCACAACTTGAATACGAGTAGGAGGGCGCAGCGCAGGCATGAGCGTGGGCGACGGCGTGTGCGGGCAGCGGGTGGCAGCCTCTGGAGGGAGAAATGATGACAGAGTGGACATGTGTGAAGTTGTTGTTAGCAACTCTAGTTACTTAGCGCATCGGGGTGTCGTCAGCTTCCACCAAAATAACGCATTAGCATTCCACTAGAGTAGTTAGTCTCTCACTCAGCTACTAAAGCACAATGCTTGGTCGTCGTCAGTCTGACTCCCCAATGGTTCTTTGGTTTCCCCCCAACACTGGTATCCGAGGGCTCGTAGCGCTTGTGCATCCCCCAAATACGTTATACGCACCCCCCTGCCTAAGGCTCCTTTAGGCGTGTGCTGTGCCTGCGTCTGTGCCCGTGACTGGGTGCCTCCGCCGCAAATAACATCACCTGCCATTACCTGATATCTATACAACTTCCATCATACTATTGCCCTCGATTGCGTACTGCCATCCCCAACCAACTCCTGATCCCATACACGATCCATCATCTCCGATTCCCACACGATAATACACTCTTCTCCCTCCTCTACTGTCCTACTCAAACATCCATTCCTTTGAACTCTTCCCTCTCTCCATGGCCACAAGAGCTCCCGCAGCCCGCCCTGGCGCAGGCGGCAGGTTTGCCCAGTTCAAACTGGTTCTACTCGGTTTGTTACTCCCGTCGATGCCCAGCCCAATTGCTAACATGTTTCTAGGTGAATCTGCTGTAGGAAAGGTACTGCTTCTGCCCATTCCGGCTCTTCCTCCAAGTCTAACTCGACCCTGCAGAGCTCGTTAGTTCTCCGGTTTGTCAAAGATCAATTCGATGACTACCGTGAATCCACAATCGGAGCCGCCTTCCTGACTCAAACGATATCTCTCGATGAAAATACAACAGTCAAATTCGAAATATGGGATACCGCTGGCCAGGAGAGATACAAATCATTGGCCCCCATGTATTACCGTAACGCCAACTGCGCTGTGGTTGTCTACGATATCACCCAGGCCGTAAGCCATTGCTTTGACCACAAAATGTCTCGCCTACTAACCGTCTGCTCTAGTCATCATTAGATAAGGCTAAATCGTGGGTGAAAGAACTCCAAAGACAGGCCAACGAAAACATCATCATTGCGTTGGCGGGGAACAAAGTAGACGTGGTCAATGAATTCCCTGATAAACGCGCCATTGAAACCGCCGACGCCGAGGCATATGCCAAAGAAGCCGGCCTTCTTTTTTTCGAAACTTCTGCAAAGACTTCCACCAACGTCCGCGAACTCTTTACCGCAATCGCCAAAAAGCTTCCACTGGACCAGGCTGGTCCCCGAAATCTCCGTTCCAATCCTCGGCCCGGCGTCGATCTAAGGCCAGAGTCCACCAACACCCAAGGAGCAGGCAATTGCCAATGTTGAATAATCGTGCCCTCAAACGTATCTGCCACCATGATTTTTGGCGTGTCCACAGTCCCGGGTTTCGGCGACCAGGCGTACGGGGATGGGAAGGCGCGGATTGGACGTGGTTGTGGTATAGGTATCATGCTGGATAAGGGACGACTTCTACTATTTTTGTTCAATCAATCCCAGCATAGATACATGCAATCGAGGTCTATAACCGGTCCGCGGTCTCAGGAGAAAGCAAGCGGAAGCATTACACATTATCCACCCGTCGATATCGAGTCTCACACCAGCCGTTGCAATCACACGAAACCGTCCATACGTCTCTCTTATGAAAGATCGTGATATGCGATCCCCGCACCGTGATGGCGTTTTTGTTTCTTTTTGTTATGAAAGAGCGCACTGTCTCGCCTCGACGAGAGATTGGAGGTCTTCTGCCGGCTTGATCCTTTGGTTCTATCATCAAACCACTTCTAATGCTCTTAGAGAGATTCACCCAATGACTAAACTCCAGCGTTTTTCACCACCAGGATACTGTTCTCCACTTGGATTATGATTGAAAACCATTGATTTTAATTAGTACTTTGCCCGTCCAACAAGGATTTAATTATATGTCACCCATACCCGAATCATCAAATATGTGACCTATCTCTGCCAACGACCCTGATGCCCCTTATCAGCGACAATCATATATATAGCTCACGGCCTTCAGGCATTCGGCCTCGACCTACACGCCCAGCTAAAGGGGCCTGGCCTTGATTAACCTTATCGTATCTTCCAACTTACAGACCACAGCCAGCACCAATAAACTCATTCCAGACTTTAAACGCTCCCACCACTACGATTCCCCTGATCACCCACTATGCCCGCCATCTCGAGCAAGGCCCTTGCACCATCCTTATCACCTCCAAAGTTGACCCCTCGCCGCCTCGCTGCCTCCGCGTCCTCCCACGCCAGCAACTTCCGCTGTCTAGTGACCTCGTCCTCTGCGTCCGCCGGATCCGGGATCGAAACGCCCCACACCTCCAGCGCATCAATATTGAACGTGACTTTCCGGGGCGGAATCGCAGCGGTAGTATCGTTGGACGGCGATCGAGAATCAAGCTGCAGCTGTGCGCGCTCGAGCCCCGGGTCCGTGACGAAGGCACCGCTGCCCTGCGTGCCGTCGTGCTGGAAAGCGCAGGTTTCGAGGTCGGCATCGATGAGGAGTGCTACAGGGCCGAGAACAGGGGGCGTTGTGTGCTGTGATGTCCTCGACTGTGCCGTTGGGATCACACAGCCTAGCGCGATCCCGGTTCGAGTGCTGAAATAGCTGGCTGGCATGCTGTGGTTGTATGGGTTTGCGGGGAAGAGGGCTTGGCGTGGGTGCAAGAGGAGGAGGCTCGCCTTCGGAGTAGATGAGTCGGTGGTGGCGGTTATTGAAGCGCGCGTGTAAGATTGCGAGGAGTCGGCCCAGCGTGTGGGGAGGTATGCTGCCAGTGTTATGGTTTGGTTTGGGTGACTCGGAGTGGTTCCGGTGATGAGGAGCAAAGTGCTTGCGCGCCAGGACATCACTTGTCGCGAGAAGGAGCTGAGTGATGTGCCGTGGCTAGATGTTGAGTAGAGTAGGTCAAAGCGCGCGCTGGAGGCGAATAAATTGGATGATGTTCCGTTTGGTGTTCTGAGCCTGAAGCTTGTGGATATCTGCGAGAGAAGTGTGTCGTTCAAAATAGAATCGCTGGTTTCAGTTCTCGAGTCTTTGTTGTCGTCATCGTCAGTTGAGGCTCTGTGGATGAGTGAGGGTCTCAGAGGGATGGGGACGTCGTGATCGAGAGATGCGTCCCGGTGTTTTGAGAGATTAATGTTCTTGCTGAAGAGGAAGTGCTCGAACAGAGCATTGAGAGGTTCAAATAGATCGGGTAGTGTGGAGGTGATGGTTTGGACAAACTTGGAGTATCGAATACCCTTTGTCTGTGGATCAGGGTCAAACGCTGCAATGATCGCGTCTGCGGATGTGTCTAGCGCTTGAAGCTTCTCTGGAGTGAGGCTCTCTCCGTAGATGCCCAGCGGGGTTAAAGGTTCGACTCCTGCAAGAAGGAGGAGGAGCTTAATCAGCCTCTTGAAATTGTCTACAGGAATCATTGCGTGGTGAATCTTGCGGTCAGCTTTCTGGTCTTGTTTAAACACTTCGATGGCGTCGAGCGCATCAAGAGCGGCGAGTGCAAGATCATCCTCGTCCTCTTCCTCATCATCATTGGCCGGTTCGTCAATTGCAAAGCCAGCTACGTGTGAGTTGATACCCTTCTCCGCCTTCATATTATCAGGTAGTTGCTCGTTGATAATATCATCCATGTTAGGCTTTCCCTTTGGAGAGGAAAGACTGGCAGAGCGATCGAAGACAGCAAGACTTCGGAAAAGTAATTTGGCTTTATCTTGATCGCCACGTTTGAGGATCTTCTTGTACCTACCAGTCATAATTGTGATGACCTTCAACATTGCCTCTCGCGTCAATATGCATGGTGCGAGGCTAGGGAACGGGAATGCCCCAAGATAGGTGCACATCTGATACACGACTGGCCCTGCCTGCAAGGATTCAGGTAGGGCGAAGAATCGACACAATGTATCTTCCTTCCAGTATTCGACATTCTCCTGGTGATCGGCCAGAGCCTTGAAATTATCCTTGTAATGAGTGATTTCCAAATGTGTGAAGCATTTGGCTGCAAAGCGGAGAGCCAGTTCATGGCTCAGTTGTTCTGAAACAGTTCAGGCATCAGGACAAGTTTGCCTGATTTGGTTAATCGATCGTACTTACCTATTGGGACCTCTTTGGGCGGCTCTGAAGATTGAGACTGCCCCATTTTTGAAAGACGGATTGCTCATTAGCACCTCCTTGAGATTCTTCTGAAGTTTCCTGATGTTGAAGAAGGGCTGTCTGAATATCATATGGGGGATGCATAAGGTGGCATACTCCGTACGGAGTCCTTAGGTAATATTTAGTACGCGAGTCTGACCGGCCCCATGACGTACAAGCCAAATTAGGCAACAATTTGTCCACCTAAAATATCCGCCGTAATTAGGCATGCTCCACCGTAGCCAGCAATCTCAAATTCTGATACCAGCAGTCCTCCGTTCGTATATTCTTCTCTTCACTCCTTACCAGATATTTAAGCTCTTGGTGATGCCTCACATATGACGCGGGGATGGATTCGGCATCCTCTGGTATACCTTTCCCAGTTCAACCGTAGCTTCGCGACCTCGTCGAACGTCATGGCCAGGACATATGCAGTGAGTGACGATCACCTTTTTCACTTGACCCCAGTTAACGAGGACCTAGGACGCTGTCGCGTCGCTCAACACGCTGCAGTCAAACTTTGCGATTGTTGATGCGATTCGTAAGTCGGGGCGGAAGATGAACGATCAAGCCATTCCCGAAATGATCGAGTGGTGCCACAAGATCGGGTACAAAGTATGCTACCACTGAGAAGCATCCGTCGCGACGTCGTTCCCTCGATCGAGCTGACTCGAACCCCGGTAGCCGTCAGACTTCGATGCGCTCAAAGCTATCCACATCGCCGGGACAAAAGGTAAAGGTTCCACCGCTGCATTCGTCTCCTCGATATTAGCCCAATTCGTCAAAGAAGATGGAAGTAAATCGCTGTCAAAAGTCGGATTGTACACCTCGCCTCATCTGCGCTTCGTTCGGGAGAGGATACAAATCAATGGAGAACCACTCTCTGAAGAGCAATTTGCCAAGTATTTCTTTGAGGTTTGGGATCGCCTCGAGCAAGCTGCAAAGGCCGAGGGTCAAGATCCTGGGGCGCCAGGAACCAAGCCAGTCTATTTTCGCTACTTAACGCTCATGGCATTTCACACATACGTAAGTGAGAAAGTCGATGCTGCAGTCATCGAGTGTGGTATTGGAGGCGCTTACGATAGCACGAATGTGATCGAGAAACCTGCAGTTACCGGTATCACCAGCCTCGGTATCGATCATGTCGCAATGCTGGGTTCTACAATTGGTGAGATTGCCTGGCATAAAGCAGGCATTATGAAGAATGGTGCAAAATGCTTCACGGTTAGCTCTCAGCCACAAGACGCGAAAGCAGTCCTCCAGCAAGTAGCCACAGAGAAGGGTACAACTATCGAATTCGTTGATATTGATTCTGAAATCGCCAATGACCACATTAAGCTTGGCTTGCAAGCGGAATTCCAGAAGACCAACGCCAGTCTTGCAGAAGCGGTAGCCAAGGAATGGCTCACCCAGCATGGCTATAGCACCGACACCGATTTCGAGTTGAAGGTACGTCGTGGCTTGGAAACAGTACGATGGGCAGGGCGTTGTGAGACGCGTCATGAAAGTGGAATTCGATGGTGTATAGATGGAGGCCACACTCTCGAAAGCATCGAAATGGCGGGGAAATGGTTTGCATCCCAACTTACCAACCCCGACCCTTCCTCTGATCAAAATCCCTCCCTTTCACAACCGCGTTTCCTCATCTTCAACCAACAAACTCGCGACGCAAATGCTCTCGCAACGGCTTTGTTCACCACCCTGTCCACGGCCCTTGGAAATTCACATCCATTTACGCACGCCATCTTCTGTACCAACACCACATTCAAGGAGACGGGTTTCAGACCCGATCTGGTGTCTGTGAACACCAATGCCTCTGATGTCGAAGCGCTGAAGGTCCAGAACGATCTAGCTGAGACATGGCAAGGGATCGATCCCCTTGCACAAGTTCAAGTAGTTCGGACAATAGAGGAGGCGGTGACCCTAGTCCGAGATTTTACACAGAGCCACGCCAATGGTAAAGGACATAGGCAGGACGAAGTCACGGCCCTTGTGACTGGAAGTCTCCACTTAGTTGGCGGGTTCCTCGAGGTTCTAGAGAGCGGCGACTCGTCGCCTTGAGCAGCGGCATGAGAGGTCTAGAAAGGACTTAATTTACAAACCTCGGGGCCTGCCCATTCTCAGCCCGCTTCAAACACAACCCATCAACTGGGGTAAGTACATACCCTTAATGTTATTACTAGTAGCAGATCTATATATTTTTGGGTAAGACAAGGCCTCATCGCCTGCAGAAAAGAAGTCATAAAACCAAAACTGCGTGTACATATATTGATGTCCATGGCCCCTTTTCACCTCTAACCATAAGATATTACGGGATCATCCCTTTCCACATCATCGCTGAGATCTCACCATCAGCATAAACCCAAACAGGATTGTTGCATGTATAGTATGAAAATTATGTACCTTTGCATCGTCACGTCATTATTATTCGCAATGTTTCTCAATGGCCACGCCTATCCGGCGTGGAATTCACAGGACTGATGGCGTCGAAGAGACTCCGACGATGGGGATCGTCGTTACCCCCGTCCGCCCACCCTCTAGGGCTGGGCAGTGTACCGACACCACTCTCTGCGGAATCGTTGTTGTGGTGCGTGGCATAGCCGTGGCCGTAGCCATCTTCGCCCAAGCCCCTGGCATCGCGAGGATATTGCTGTGGGTGGTGTTCGGGGTAAGCTTCCTCCATGATGATGGGCTGCAGCGAGGAGCTCTCACTGCCGCGCTCTCTCTCAGCGCGGGCGCGGTCGCGGTGCGTGCGCCACCTGCTCGTCGCGGCAGGGAACGGCCATGCGATCGTCTCGTTCGTACCAGACGAGGACGATTCGTAGTGGCTGCTAGGGTCGGAGATGTCGTTGGTCGGTCCAGGTGCTGGGGTGGCCCCGCCAGGCGGATAGCTTACTGTGCGCAGCGGCGATGCGCCGTTCAGGCTGTCGCTGTGCAACGGTGAGGGGCGGTATTCGCCTGATGAGGTCGATTTCGAGTTTTCCGAGTGGGTATGCCCGTACGCTGCGTTGTACGCATAGTCTGGGACGGTGGAGTGTCGTGGGTGCTGCTGGTCGTTGTATTCGGTGGCCATCTCGTACGGTGGTTTGGGTCGCTCCGTGCCTGCCATCTCATGACGCTGGGGCTGGAGGGGAGGTGTCGATTCTTCAGAGATTTGCGCATAGCTGTGAATCTGTTGCACTGGTGGTGGAGGTATCGAGTCGTGCTTCTCTTTAGCAGCTGGGAAGGGTGCACCATTAAGCCAGCGGCTCACTCGGCTGTTACCCGACGCAGTCGATGTCTCGGACGATGTGCTGCGGATGATTCGGCGCCGTCGGATCAGTAGCGCGCAAAGGATGAGGACGAGGAAGAATATGATGCCTGCTGCGACGCTGATGCCGATGATCGCTCCGTGGCTTATCCCTGAGCTACCACCGCTGGATGGATCGCTGGTGGTGCCGTTTAAGGCACTACTATTGTTGGGCTCATACGGGTAGTAGTGAGTCATCTGTCGAGAGTACTTTTGGCTGAAGATAGTGCCTAAAGCATTCTCGGACCAAGAGGCTGCGTCGGTGGAGCCGCCTGAAGCATCACCTCCAATAGCTTCTGACACAATAGATGGCACTTCATAATCAGACCAGGTCTCCGGGTCGTAGGTGTCTTGGAACTCCAGCTTGTTAAGGTTGAACACCTGAATGATACCGCCTTCAACACAGTTGGCTTGGTTTTCATGAACACCACCAATAACAAGCATTTGATCAGGGTAAGGTGCCACACAGTAGTGCCCTGACCGCCCGTGTGTTTCAGTACCCGAATATGCTTTGATCCAGGTAAATGAGGGAACTGAAAGTATCCAGACATCATCCGATGGTACATCACCAGCATTGAGGCCATCGTAGCCTCCATAAATATAGATGTTGAAAGAGGATGAGTCCTTCGAAGGAGCAACGACCGAGCAAAACTCTGTCAATTGTCCTGGAGCCTCGCCTGTGGTGTTCTGCAGATACCAATCCCCTGATGCAACATCATATACAGGTAGGACTGTCATAAAACCAGGACTTTGCTCCCGACTCTGCCAGGTCTGCGAGTTGTTGAGCCCAGTAGCCCAGATCTCTTCTGGGGCAGTAACCCCACCAATCACCACCAACACACCTTTCTCAGATACTGGAATCCAGGCCAGCTCAGCATTTGCTCGTGGTGGTATATTGTCAGGTAAGGTTGCATTGGTCCACCTTTCGCTCCTCATTGTTGACATGTCAACAGTGATAAGAGTGTTGGCGGTAACATTTGCCGATGAATCGTCGTAGAATATCGGACCCCAATCTGGTGCTCTCATGCCACTGAAGTAGAACCCAAGATTCTCACTAGGTGCGGATGTTCCTGCGCCATTGGTGATATACCGAGTCACCCCATCTGGGAGATTTCCCTGATAGAACCCAGGCGACCAACTTTGACGGTCTGGTCCATATTGAAATGCTTCGTATCCTAGGATGGAACTTTCGCTTTGAGGAGCGACAGAGTCGGTGAGGCGAGGAAGGCCGCTAAAAACGTGATTAGCCCCGAGACGTCTAACCACTAATAGTCGAGCGACTTACCCATAGAGGTACAGCTCACCGTCATTAGTGAACATTGTGC
>Ga0105239_10003498_pt1 | contig 19225 bp, 20 predicted proteins | sample KBSC44metaG_FD_92761 | JGI IMG/M metagenome (GOLD analysis project Ga0105239, IMG submission 92761) | Corn rhizosphere microbial communities from Kellogg Biological Station, Michigan, USA - KBS C4-4 metaG | ecosystem: Host-associated > Plants > Roots > Rhizosphere > Soil | place: Michigan, USA...
GTCTAGATTTCAGATCTTCTACAAATCGTGCGAGCAAGTTTCACTCCATCTGTTACTACTTTGCTCTTTCATTTCGAACTGCCTTTTTCGGCTTTGGTGTTCTTCCAGTCCGTCACCGCGCGCCCATTTCTTTTACCGCTGGTATTTCTATCTCTATCTTAGCGTGGGCCGTACACTGCCGTTCTGCTCTAGAGAATTGGTGCGATGGCGGCGGAGGCCCTCCTCAGCGAGTTTCTTGACGGTCTTACGGCCCTCGTAGATGTCCTTCGTTTCTTCGAGGATACTGGCCCAGGACCGAAATGTCGTGAACGGGATACCCGCACGCTCACAGTAGGCGACGAGATCCTGGCCCTCACGGGCAAAGAGCAAGTCGGTCTCCCGCGCGGCACTCAGATCGCTGACCCCATCGCCGGCATACAGCAGGGTAGGTCTATCATTGTGGTCCGGCATCTTGGCGATGGCGTCCGCGTAGGGGCGGATGGTGAGGCTCTTGTCATGGCCGAAGCCGGAGTCCTCGTGTAGGAACTTGATCGTCCAGCCGTCGGGCTTATCTAGCGAATTGCCCGGCTCGCGGAGCTGGACGCCGTTCGCCACGATCTCGATGTCGCTCATCAGCTCCTCGCCCAGCAGGTGGTCGAGCAGCGTTTGCAGCACGGGCACCATCCCGCTGCTCAGCACGATGACCGGCACGTCGTTTGCGCGCGCCCATACCATGAAGTCCCGGAAGTGTGGGTCCAGCGTGATGTTCTCTCTCAGGATTGAGAGCACTTCAGGGAATGGCATCTTCCACGAGTCCAGCATCTGCTGGAACGTGTTGAGGAACGTGTCGGTCTCGTTGATCACCGCGTGGAAGAGCTCACGGCGGGCGGCTTTCCCCATCCCGTAGTTGTCTGTGATGAAATCGTTTGTGTCTTGCAGTGTGATCGTGCCGTCAAAATCCGTGAAGAAGATCACACGCGGCTTTGCGTTGAGGGTCTCGGGGAAAGGCATCTTGGGATTTTTCTATTTCCTTATGCCCTGGGTCTATTTTTGTTTTATGGTTATGTTGTTGGCGATGTTTTTGTGTATCAAAAACTGAATTTCTGTCCCCTGCTGACGCAATGCGAACAAAGACGCAATGCACAACACTCCAAGTTTGAGAAATGAAACAGTGAAGATCACAGCACTCAGCAATCATGTACGATACCCAAAGGAAGGAAAGATCTCAAGATGGTTTGACAATGGGTGTCACCCCCCAAGACTCATAACATATATGGTGGGGTTGTTCCCCTGGCAGGCTTTACAGACGACCACCGCTGTGCCCGCCCCTCTGGACTCGGCTCGAGCAAATCTCTGAACAAAATTCTGGCGGGAAATCGCCCAAAAGAGAAACCCGAAGGAAGATGACGTTAAGGTTGGATGATGGATCGTGCCAGTGAGATCTGTGGCACGTGGTTGGTTGGTGGCATGCTGGACCGTGGGAAGGTGCTGATCGGTGCCGGCGGAAATCGGTGCTCTTGCCTTGTGGCTCTGGCGTTCCGCGTTCGGCTAACCTTCCTTACTCGCAATATAAATTGTTCCGAGTTGGAGTTCGAGCTTCGCAACGAGCGATCGAGATTGGAGAGAGTCGGACGGCATCAAGTACCAAGCTGTTGATGGTGAATTCCGTCGGTTAACGACAGCAGGGTCAAGGACATCCTTCGTCCTGGGCTGAAGAGTGCAGAGAGTTCATTTCTCATCCTTCCTGGCAGCAATGCAGCAGACTCCCCTGCGGCTCTCCCACACTCTCTGGTCCGCATTTCGAGCTGCGAAGCCCACGTCCAAACAGCTCCCACAACCTGCCCGCTTCAACAAACTTGTGCCGCGCCCTACACAAAGATGGACTCCTCAATCCCCGAGCATTGTAAGTCAGGCTCGCTTCTACAGCGATAGCAAAACCGAAATCGACCGGAAGGCAGACGAGGCGAGGTCAAGAATCGGTAATAGCCTCGATGCGAGGGTAGACGCAGTTGCACAATCAGACCAAAGGCTCAAAAACGCTGAGCATGAGACCATTGTCCATACAATTCCTGAGGCTTCCTCAATAGTCTATACCTCCAATGATGGTGGCGGTGCGGAACACCTCAGTCCATCTTCACCCACCCCTCCGCCGCCGAAAGAGTCATTTTCTACAGCAGCCAGATCTCTCCCCTCAGATTTCTCCGAGCGCTACTCCCAGATTCGCAAACAGTTCACACATTTTATGGATAACTTTCAAACCCACGTTTTCACCGCGTCTAGGCGCCTCAATGATCTGACAGGGTACAGCGGGATCGAAGCACTGAAGAAGGAGATCGAAAACCTTGAGACGGAAGTTCAGACATCACGGAAGGCCGTCAAAGAATCGCGCAACATCTACTCAGAAGCTATAGCCACCCGGAGTACCACACAGCGGGAAGTCAACGATCTACTGCACAGAAAACATACCTGGTCTCCAACAGATATTGAGAGGTTCACCAGTCTATATCGCAGTGATCATGCCAACGAGCAAGCCGAGGCTGCTGCGCAGAAGAATGTTGCCGATGCAGAGGCGAGATACGAGGAGGCCTCGACGAAGCTCGGCAAGTCCATCCTAGCACGATACCACGAGGAACAGATCTGGAGTGACAAGATCCGCCAGATGTCAACCTGGGGTACATGGGGGCTCATGGGAATCAATGTTCTTTTGTTTATCATCTTCCAGATCGCCGTTGAGCCGTGGCGGCGGCGTCGGCTGGTGAAGGGCTTCGAGGAAAAGGTAGAGATTGCTCTGAAAGAGCGCGACGGTGATCTGTTCAGCGCCGCAACTGCCGCCACCGCCGCTGCAATAGCATCAGCGCCAGCTGTCCAAACAAACCAGTCTTCGGGGTTGGCACTCGCAGACCTCTCGACACAGGAGAAAGTTGACGCCGTAGCAGACAATATTGCTGAACAGATCGTCGATGCCATATCTGGGGCGAGTGACACGGATACTCAACCTATAGCACCTCCCTCAACACCGACCTCACCTACCCTTCAAACCCCACCTATCAACACGATCGAGGCAGCAGCCGAAAAACTAGCAGCCCACGAGCTCGCCAGCGAAGAATCCGCCGAAACTCGCCCTGCTGCCATCCCAATTGGACCCAATGACTCTCTGCCAACCATGAGCTCCACCCCTGGCTCACCCGTACCCACATCACCATCGAATTGGACATCCCCATCCTCACCCTTCGCCGGCTACGAAGACTGGCTTCGCGCTCGCTTCAGCAGTGACCACCACGTCCTCCTGACTCAGCGCGAGCTCACTACCGTCGCCATGGAAGGCGTCGCGGGCGGTATGGCGCTGATGGGCATGTTGTTCGTCTTGTTCCGTCCGAGATAGATGTATTGATAGATAGATGTCTGCGGGACAACATGTATATATATGCATGCATATGACATATGTACTCGTAAATGAGATGGCCTGGAATTGTACATATAAAAACTTTCCGTTGCCATGCCTTACGTCAAACCAACAATTAAAATATAAACCCTCGTAGCCTAGAGAGATCGCTGGAGGACAGCCTGAGAGTCATGAGAAGAAAAGAAAAAGATTTGTATACTAGCATGAAATGAAGCCTCGCGAAGTTTTAATTTCATGTACCTCCAAATGTACGGTGTACCAAACCAGCTCTGTCCTGTTCAGTGAGAAGAATACCAGTGGCTCGAGAGTCGAGGCGAATTTACACGGCCACCAGGCTCAGCGGCGTTATCGCCACTGCTGTCGTCCATTGCCAACTGGGTGCGGTTGGATATATTTCTTAGACTTGAACGTTCGTGAGCATTACCAAAGTTAGAAAGTCGGCATCCACTGGAAAATGTATGTATGTAGCACAATGATGTAGGGCTTTCGAGAGACACTGGTGCTGTTGATAACAGTTTGATAAACTTGATGAACCAAAAAATAGGATATATAATATTTGTTTTGCACCCTTTTGCATCCACGATTCCCAACCAATCTTGAGTCGGGGTCGTCCTCGTTGCGCTGCTTTCTTCTAATATGTACAGAAAACTCACTACACCACGTCCACGCCCGTACGCTTTAAACCCGGAGTAAGCCTTGCTATCGGATCACAAGCTCCAGGTTTCATTTGACGAATACACCGGCGCTCCTCCGTTCGTTGGCTCGCTCTGAGTCTGAGTCCGGGTCCGACTTCACGCTTCTAACTTTGTCTGTCTCTGTTTTCACGATTCGTTGAAGACGAGAGCTCTCTCTGTCCGTCTCATCTCAACTCTCTCTCAATGTAAAAGTATAATTCTCGCTCTAACCGACGACTAATTTATCATCCTCAGGGAAGTCGTACACAGGGATCTCCAGATTTAGCGGCGCGGGTCCTTTTCTGATACGGCCAGAGATGTCGTAGTGAGAACCGTGGCAGGGACAGAACCAGCCACCGAAGTCTCCGGCTTCACCGATAGGCACACAACCCAAGTGCGTGCAGACACCGATCATGACCAGCCATTCGGGCTTCTTTACTCGATCGGCATCGGATTGTGGGTCACGGAGGGTCTCAATTCTGTGGGCAGAAGAAAGTGGCTTGTTAGAAAGATGCCATGCATGCAACGGATGAGTGGGTGGGACTACTTACTTGACTGATTCGGCAGCCTTAATCTCATCTTCTGTTCGGTGTCGGATGAAGACAGGCTTGCCTCGCCATTTGATGATGACGTTCTTTCCTTCTGGAATAGCGGCGAGGTCGATTTCAACCTTGGCTTGCGCCAGCACATCGGCGGAGGCGGACATGTTGACAAGGAAATCTGTAGGCAAGCTCTGTGTTAGCTTTCTTTTCCTTGCTCGTGGTTCCCAAGCTATCATAGATGCCTCTTTCTCCCTCGAACTATCCGCCAGAGCTGTTGGGTTAGCCATTACGTACCCTGAACAGTCGCTTTAGCACCAGCCGCAGCCAACAGACCCATCGACCCAGCTACGAAATAAGAGAAAACACGATTCGAGACCTCGCTACCCTTTGAGGCATAGTTCTTGAAGCTTGGGATTTTGGTGGTGTCGTAGGCAGAAGGTTTGGAAGTCCGGAAAGGGCTCTCGAAGCTGCTGGCTTCAGCTCCAGCTGATTGTAGCCGGCGCTGGGAGCTGGGGTGCGAAGGTGTCGTGGCCGACACGGCGGCCAGCCGGGAGGATGATGTTGCTGATGTAGGGAGAGTGCGTCGGGTCCAGCTGCGCAGGGCAGGGCCTGCAGATGCTGGTACGGGACGCATCTTGAGCTTGTGTGTCGAACGGGGGGTTGAGTGGAGGGAGAGATGTGAGAGAGAGCGAAAAGGACAAGGCGAGTTCAAGGCGAATCCCACTCGAGTCGATCGAACTTGAAGGTGCAAGTTTGAGAATCAACGGAATGGAGCTGCACCTGACACCGCCAAGACATTTCTTTTACGCCCTCAATGATTGGCAGGAGCTTTAGAGCTCAGCCATTATATAATCATGTCCGTTATCGGAAGAACTTTAATCCGAACAATGAGTTTGTTTCACTCGTTCTGGACAGCGACAGCAAGGTGGTGTAATCAGTTGCTGCTAGAAGAGTGCTGATATTGCACTCTTGCACATTCGACTAAATGCGAATCGTAGTAAAACCTAACAAGACGCCTTTGATCATCCAGATCGTGCATGCCGCTCTCAATTTGACGAAATCGATCCCCTTACGCCAGCAAGCATAGACTTGATCTTGATGCAATGCTTCTCACTCATAAGGCCACCCCCCAACCCTAAGCATGATTTTACAACGAATTTATAGTGTCCAAGCACTCTTTCCAATGGCCCCCTGTTTCTTTCCCGGGTATTTTCAGAGTTGTCCATACTTGAAGTCCAAGATATAATACGCCCCTTTAATCAGTCATTTCTAGGTCTCTGACTGGATCTGGACGATTGCGGTTTCGTAGATGTGCCGGTCGGCGGGCAACAGGCGACCCTGGCGCGATACCATTTCCATTTATGCCGTTTGACCCTTCAGCCTGCGGGTTCCTCATGTTGGGATGAATGAAGATTGAAACTGGTTCACCATTTGCTGACTTTGCTAATTGTGCTGACATTTCCGCATTTCTGGCTGCCGCCTCCTGTGCCTGCTCTTGTAGGTACTGACGATATGTTTTGGTCTTCGGTACAGTATCTGACAAGAATTCTAGATTATCAATTCTGGAAACTGCCATTGCTATAGGTGACGGATTAAATCGACGTCAGCATTTTGATATATCCTAGTCAATTGATCATCACAACTTACCGACGTCTTTGTATGCAATGGTTCTTCGAGGTTTTCGTTCTGATTTGGCAACGTTGTGGGCTTGTTCGGTCAAATAGTGGATGAAAATCTCCTAAACACATCAAAGAGTGTTTAGCAACTCTCCCAGGCTTACAGGGAGTACGGGACAGGGTAATATGGGCGAAGCTCACAGTAGCTACTGCGATTGAAAATGTTGCTGTGGCAGAGCACTGGGCAATGTCCTTATCCTGGGCGATGATCTTCTTTACACGAGCAACTAGGATCGTATGTCAGCTTTGGATGGACTCAATCAATCCAAGATATAACTGACGAGGCAGAGCAGTCTTGCCCGTGGCTTCATCAGAGCCCTGGGCCAAGGTATTGTTGGCAGGCATGTGGTTTGATTGCCAACAAGGATGAGAATTGTGTCGGAAGGGGATCCAAACAATGTAGAACTCCGTTTGTTGAATTTTCCCGTAATGATCCTCGTAGTAAGAGGTCCCAGCGAGGGGCAAAACTCTGATGATAGACCCTGGCCTGGCTGAGGTGTTAGGAATTTCGTGTCGTAGGAAGATATCTGCAAGACCGGCTCAATCCAAGGTCTTAAGCCTTGAAACGCGTCGTAAATTCGTGATTCTCGTGATTATACTGGCCATTAACCCCGTGGCAACGGTATTTTCAATCTCAACTCCTGTGAAAGGTGGTTTGGAAGGTCGCGTCGAAAATGCATAGAGAAATCACGGCCCTCTGGGCACGTCCGAAAACGGAAAGGTGGTGGATTTTGGAGACTGATGCCCGTCCAACTCAACCAACGCTCATTCCAGTCAATGCCAGTCAGTCGGTGTCAGTGGACCATCTTAGGATTCCGGCAGTAGATCAGACCATATTATTCTGGCCATGATAGATTGCTCGATGTTATGACCTCGCGCATCCCTCCCTCCGCATCTGCCTCCGCCCGCCCTTCACTCTCAGCACGCCGTCTTTCCAGGCGCCTATCTACGGTCTCCAGCATTGAATATGGAGAAAACGTCCCACCCGTCAATTCTGCCGAACAGATCATCACAGATGAGATTGCTGAGATAAAACGTTATGAGGATTTCACCACTATCGATTGGGTCCAAGATGCTGCACAAGAACAACTGCGCAGGCGCGCAAGACGACGTGAGAGCAGATTCTTTGATAGAGACGGCGTCCTTGGATGGCGCCGGAGGATTTGGGAGGCTTATGATGCTGCCCAAGCATGGATTGTCATTACGCTCGTCGGAATAGTCATCGGCCTTAATGCGGCAGCTCTCAATATCATCACAGAATGGCTGTCAGACATCAAATTGGGCTATTGCACCACAGCCTGGTACCTGAACGAGGGCTTCTGCTGTTACGGCGCTGAGGCTGGTTGCGACGAATGGAGAAGATGGACTTCATTTACCGTCGCCAACTACTTCATCTATGCCATATTCGCCGTTCTCCTGGCTTCTGTTTCCGCATTTCTCGTCAAATCATATGCTCCATACGCTGCAGGATCTGGCATCTCAGAGATCAAATGCATCATAGCTGGTTTCATCATGAAAGGGTTTCTTGGCTTCTGGACGTTCCTAATCAAATCCATTTGTCTGCCACTCGCCATAGCCTCTGGTCTATCCGTTGGGAAGGAAGGACCGAGTGTTCACTATGCTGTCTGTGTTGGCAACGTCATTTCCAGATTCTTCAGCAAATATAAGAAAAGTGCATCTAAAACAAGAGAGATCCTCACCGCCACTGCCGGTGCTGGAGTTGCTGTTGCCTTTGGAAGTCCTATTGGTGGCGTGCTGTTCTCACTTGAAGAGATGGCTTCACATTTCCCTCTCAAGACATTATGGCGAAGCTACTTTTGTGCGCTTGTGGCTACAGCCGTCCTGAGTGCAGTCAACCCATTCCGGACTGGTCAACTCGTTATGTTCTCGGTCAAATATGATCGAGACTGGCACTTTTTCGAAATATTGTTCTACATTATTCTCGGCGTCTTTGGTGGACTTTACGGAGCCTTCGTCATCAAGTACAATCTGATGGCTCAATCTTTCAGAAAGAAATATCTTTCCAAGTATGCCATCCCCGAAGCTGTATTCTTAGCAGGTGCTACCGCCCTCCTATGTTACCCAAATATGTTCCTCCGCATCGACATGACTGAGATGATGGAGATGCTTTTCCGAGAGTGTGAAGGAGACAGTGATTATAATGGCATTTGTGAAGCCAAAAATCGCTGGTCTCTTGTTATCTCCTTGCTTATCGCAACAGTACTCAGAGTCTTCCTTGTTATTATCTCATACGGCTGCAAAGTCCCTGCAGGTATCTTCGTTCCCTCCATGGCAATTGGGGCATCCTTCGGCCGAATGCTAGGAATCATTGTGCAGTGGCTGTATGAGAAATTCCCCGATTCACAATTCTTCGCCTCATGTCAACCAGATGTACCCTGTATCACCCCCGGCACCTATGCTTTTCTAGGTGCTGGTGCGGCTTTGAGTGGAATTATGCATTTGACTATCTCAGTCACTGTCATCATGTTTGAATTGACAGGTGCTCTGACATATATTCTGCCAACTATGATTGTGGTTGGTGTGACCAAGGCAGTCGGGGACAGATTCAGCAATGCGGGTATTGCAGATCGAATGATATGGTTCAATGGATTTCCGTTCCTCGACAATAAGGAGGAACACTCCTTTGTCGTTCCAGTCTCGCAGGTCATGACAAGTCAGATCACTGCCCTTCCTGCAACCGGCATGGAAGTCAAAGCTGTCCAAAAACTTCTCAATGATACAAGCTACTCTGGCTTTCCTATTGTTGAAGATGCAGACTCCAAGATCCTAGTTGGCTATATTGGAAGGACTGAGCTTCAGTATGCAATTGACAGGGCCAAGAAGCAAGGCATGCTCGCCTCGGACGCCAAGTGTACATTTCTGTCCGAACGAGAAGATGAGGAGGAATCTGCGGCTCCACTTAGCCCGGCGGTGACCTTTGATTCCATGTCAATTCAAACTACAGACTTCAGCTCATTGGTTGACCGTACTCCTATCTCTGTCCACCCACGTCTACCACTTGAAACAGCTATGGAACTCTTCAAGAAGATGGGACCTCGAGTGATCCTAGTCGATCACCATGGTAGACTTGAAGGACTTATTACAGTGAAGGATTGCTTGAAGTATCAATTCAAGGTGGAGGCACAAGAACACCAGGCCACGGCACTGAGAGAAGACAATGGAAATCACAATGATAGAATAGTCGACATTTTCCGCCAGATAGGCGACGCCTTTGCGGACAAGCTCAACAACCTTTCGCGCGGAAGACTAAAACTAGGTTCACGCGTCTCACATGGAGGATGGTCCCGGGTGGCAGCAAGTGATAGGCAAGATGACTTCACGGACGATTACAATAACGAGCACGAGATACTGGATGGGACGGAAGATATAACGGAGCAGGGCGTCGAGATGGACACTAGATGACCGCCAGAGCCAAGTATAATGTACCTTTTTTTCACTACTGGATGCGTACCACTTGAAACACCGTCTGCTTTCCCTACTAGTTTCTATCCTTGCCTTCACGCTTTTCTGTCATATGTTCACCTCAAAGTTACCCGGCGCACTGACTTTGCATTTGTTCTTACATCTCATCACCCTGACTTGGTCGATCTTCTTTCTACCACTCTTCTACCCACCTAAACCTAATCCTCTCGCGCACTCCCCTAGTGAATTGCGCTCGTATGCTCCCTTAGTCAACTCCTCACTGCGCGATGCTAACCGCTCAGTGTTGCCTCTGAATAGTGAGATATATCTTCGATGCCGCTCTTCTAGGCTTCCTAGCTCACAGGTTCTAGATAGTACTGTCGGACGGTCTCTTGCGTCCCTGCTGGTTCTCGCAGGTTCGCCACTGTGTTGCTTTCTTCATCCGACAACTTCAGGCTTCTTCCGGGAAATTCAATCGTGCGACGCCATCTCTCAACGGTGGCAAGCCCTCTTGCAAGACTAGTCAACGTGTCGTACGGTCTCATATCTCATCCGCCCCGCCGTTCTGTCTGCACCGCACTCTCCCGTCTCTAGTCACCATTTCTTCCAAGATCGGCTGCCTCAGACAGTCTATTCCTGAACCATAAAGACGCCTTTCGACCCATTTCCTCCTTCCGACTCAAACATTTCAAGCTCATCATGCAGCACAAGAAGATGGAACTTGACGTGAAAGGGGACGCCCATTCCAACGAGGAGGGTCCTGGTAATGGCATGGCCGACAACGAACATGAGGCCGGCGGTCTCAAGACTCTCAGCGACTCTGACGGCGAGGTGGGCACCACGATGGAAACACCCCCTCCCTCTCCGCCACCCAATGACACCTCCCGCCTGCTCTCCGAGATGTTCCACCGCAACGAGGCACTTATGCTTGAGATCAGTCGCCTCCGGGATGAGGCCGTCGAGACCACTGCCCTGATTCAAACCCTCATGATGCGCTATCGCGATGAACTGGATTACAGCCACCGAAAGACCCAAGTTTTGGCGTCCATCGTGGAATCCGTCGGCCGCTCTAGCGATATCTCGGACGAGGACACAGAGCGCTCAGACTCTGCCACCGAGATTGGCTCGCTCGATGTCGCTCTCGGTGATACCCGTTACTTGTCCGCTGATTCTGATGAAGTGCTCGTGTTTGAAGACGATGGGGAGATTGTAACTGAGGCAGACAATATGGCTGTTCTTTTTGAGGACAGTAAAAATGCTGATGGCGCGGGCAACTGGGCAGGCGTTGCTGTACTTGGACCTGGAGAGGGTGCGTACCACTGGTAGTTGCATGCATGTACACCACCCCGACGGGCTTTGAACAACGCATATGGCGGACGGACTGACAGAGAGGGGGCATCAGAACTGGTATATGTGGTTGTGGTTTGGCGCTGGCTTCATTCTCCCACAGCTACCTTCGATCCCCGTCAGTTCAGTTTTATTCCGACATGATACGACACGGCACCGGGATTTCGACATGGCGTGACAATAAACAGATGACACTGGGGGCTCTTCATTTTGTTTTTTACAGCATACTCCACCGACAAAGACGGACTCACAGAAACAAAGAGAGGCAGCAAGCCTTCTCCAGAAGTTGGGTCGGTGCAGCAAAGATGCAGCACAACACGGAAATCACACCAAGAAGACTCTTCATTCCGCCAATGGATAGGCAATGAAAATCCGAATTTTGAACTTTACGAAATACTTCATGATTCTCCTAGTGCTGGTATATTATCTGGCAGATACAGTAGAATGGGTGAGGAGGCTGAACGAGCACTTTTTTGCCGTTGCAGAGTTTCTCGCATCTTCTCCAAGTTCTCCTTCAGAGTGTTTGTTCGACAAAGTAGGATGGGAGTAGCGGGCCTGGTCTGGGTGGGTCAGGCTTTTTGGCCCGCAAAGATCATGCCAGTGGTGGTGCGGATGGCCAAGCCCACCCATCTGGTGAATATGGTGGCGGGCTGTCACTGTGAGTGGGGGATGTTGTCGTCGGGTCAGTCGCACCGGCAATGTCGACATGAGCTGTTTCATTACCTTCCGCCGGGGCCAATTGGTCAATGAGATCGGCGTCCGTTTGGGTTGCATTCCTTTGCGGCATATGAGATCGGGGACGGTGTTGTGATGTGGTGGTAGCGGTCTGTTCCTCGGCCAGATCAGAGGCGTATGACGCAGGCTCTGGATCATCAACCGCTTCGCCGTTTTCAAGACTCACTCTTCTCTCGTCGTGATAGTCTGCCCACATATCTCTCTCACGGGGAGAGCTGGACTCGCTTGAACTACTACTGTCTACCGCTTCCTCGTCGTCTTCGTTGTCAGACTCGGATGTGAGGATCTCCCATTTCGGGGTAAGGAATCTCCCGAACCCGAATGCTGCGAGCTTGCCCTTTAAACGTAAGCTGCTCCTGCTTTTCGTAGACTCGGTCGTGCTGACGCGGTACATGGAGCCCTGTTGTTGTGCTTCCTCATACTTTTTGCGGGAATCCTCCGCGTTCCACAGCTGGACCATTTTCTTGTAGTCCAAGACGGTCGCGTGGAAGCCATAGTCTGCCCTGATGATTTCTTGAATCTGCTGAGGGTCCATCCCTTGGTCCACCGAGAGCCAAAGAATGGTGGCTTTGAGTTCGTGCCACGCCTTGCAGCGACGTTCGGACATGGATGGCATGCTCGAATTGGAAGTGAACTGGGCGAATTCATTGTATTTCTCGATGTTGGTCCGCGCGAATGTGGAGGTGGCATTCGCCTTAAGACATGCTGCGTCGGTGTCCAGGCTAGGCAGAGGAAGATCGCGACAGCGGCGTCCCAAAGCAAGAAGAAACTTTTGACTGTACGTCCAATGGCCCCTCTTGGAGTGGTACACAGCTTCGCCACTGGGGACTTCGTCCGCACGCATGTACGCTCGATAGTTGATCGTATCAAAATTTCGAACGAATTGGGGGAGATCCGCGTCCGCATCATCTTTTACCGCTTCGCTGCCTCTCATCTCACGTCTAGACATTGTCATAGACTTGAAACGTTTGCGATTGTACTCCTCCAAGTCGGCTTGCCGAGAAGCTGCGTTGCGAGCGCGGGCGTCAATCATCTTCTGATTCCAGTGATAGCGCGTAGTGCCTCCTATCTGCCGTGGAAGTGCCTTATTACACCACAAGCAGATTCGTCGTCGGTCTTTATCTTCCTCCAGCTGATTCGCACAATCGAGGCCGTGGCATTGGGTTTCTGCTGATGAGATCGCCGCCCAATTTTGTCGATCCTTGCATTCAAGACATATGGTACCGTCCACCTTCAGAGTGCAAGTGCAACATTCTCGGGTACTGCCACCTGGATCAAACCAGTGTGTCCTCGAAGATATATCCTTGGTGGGGTCCAGCGGGAAGCGGCGGGATTTGCTGTGATTCCCATCATCCCAGCACCCCTTGCAAAGATATCGGACTCGATTCTGGAATGTGTTCTCCCTCCCACGAGAGAAAGACGATTGCACAATGCAAGCGTCACAAATTGGTCTGGAACAGTATCGGCATGGCTTGGGTGACAGGTTTCTCTTTGCGTGTTTGGGAGAGGAGCATTCGAAAGGAGCCAACTCTTTCAGCCTCTTCCAGGACGGTGTGTTGTGCTGGCCAATATTGAGTGATATTCGAGGACCATCTTGGGTTCCAGTAGATACGTCCTCATGGGGCTCTGGGAATCCATGCAAACCAGCTCGCAGAGCAGCGCTGGATCGAGAAAGGGTGATTAAATCTCCCACCGGTAGACAGGTACTCAAGGCCTCGGCGACTGGCCACAACCTGATCGAGGATTCCAGGCCCGGTGAACTGTCCTGCTCCATGATCACGAGAGCGTTATCATCGCCCTACTATACCGTAATGGGTCCGATTACATGAGAAAGGGTTTGGCCGAGAGACGTAGGCCTCGCGAAATAGTCAGGATGTTCAGTCAAGTTCCTGTAGACGTCTGTGCAACCTTTCAGCTTGCTGTGCAACAGCAGACAAGGCATGAGGAATGGATGAATGAAATTTCATTGTGTCGCTTTGCAGCATGATGGGGGCGTGAGTTGGAGGCTGGTCAGAAAGGATCCAGGGCTTGTGGTTGGGTACCATCAGGCTGAAGCCGGGAGTCGCACACGCAACTCTCCGGAACTGGGGTGGCTTAGTCTGACAAGTGGCCAATCGAGGTGTTGCAAACCTGGGATTTCACCCGATTCCATTTGTAAGAATTACACGAGGGAGTCTCACCGTCTGCCTGGTCAATCCGGGGTCTCCATAATTCGGTTGCCATAAGTCAGAAGTATTGGCAGCACCGCGGGGGCCGTGAAAGTGGCGATGGCCCAGTATACAGAGAGGGAAAACTGCTGCTCTCAAGACCTCGATTGGGAAATAATTCCTGTCAGACATCTCTATTTTCTCCAGGTGGAACCCCGGACTTTTTCGCGAACTTGGAGCTTTGATTCCAATTTGCGTCTGATTGACGAAAACCAACCTAGAAAAGGGCAAGAAAACCCGTTGCAGCTATTTTGACTAATTGACGATTCGACCCAAGTATTTGCTCCGGATCTGATTGCTTGGTACTCAGGTACGCAGGCACCCAGGCGCTGTGGGCAGATCAGAGCAGCCCCCTCCACTCGTCGTGCGCCCGTACTCCTTGCCTGCAAAAATGTCGCTGCAATCTTATATTGACCGTACGGTGTACCTTCCGCCACTCTGATGCCTGCGCAATGCTAACGTATTGCCTAGAGAAGGTTCTCGTTATTACCGTCGATGGGCGAACACTCGTCGGCACGCTATTGTCCTGCGACCAAGTCACCAACATCGTTCTGAATGAGACTGTTGAGCGAATCATCCGGCCAGTAGATGACCCAGAGCCCAGCTCTGAAGTCAGCCATGGCTTGTACCTTGTTAGAGGTGACAATATCACAATAGTTGGGCTTGTGGATCAAGAATTGGACAACAGTATTGATTGGGAAAAAGTTCGAGGCGATGTTATTGGAACAACCAAGCATGTGTGAACAGAGAGCCTATGGGAGGAGCGAGATGAGAGCTTACAACACAAGCAATGCTTCATGGATGCAAGGGGTGATGGAGACCAGCGAGTTGGACACTCAACAAGTGCTCCCTCCTTCAATTGCACCCTGGACCTTCAAGCAAGAGAAATGCTCTAAGAGTGCCCTGCCCCTCGGACAGAACGCATCCAAGAACACTGGGTTCAACCCTGAGTACGTTATCTCAGCCCTCTTTTGCTCCAGCCGATGTTAACGTAATCCTCACAAGAGACTTGTGAGTCTTACAACAATCAACCTGGCCCCCGGTTAGCAACGCTGCTCTCCTATCATTCCGGAAACGGTGGAAGGCACTTCTTGGGATGTTTTCCCAGATCTTACTACTCAAAGCTATAAGAACTGCAACCCAAGGATTGTGGCGAGACTGGTAATGTCACGTGACACCTATCTAACCAAGCAGCGATATTTGGAGGACACAGTGTGCCACCTGCCGGCGGCCCATTACTATAAGGATAAAAGAGACAGCGATTCTTAAATGGAATTCAATCATTTCGGGCGGAACTGGCGTGTTTATCACCGTCCATCGATCACAAAGCTAAGGGTTTAATTGGACTCTGGAGAATGTTCTTACAATGACGAGTGTCCGTCAAGACAAGGATATGTGGCATTCTAGATCTATCCACTTGTCCATCCCACCTGCAGTCGCAGCACCTACGACCCAAACCAAGATATCGTCAAATTTCTTCAAGCATTATGGTGTCTTGATCTCATGCTGATGCTGAGTGGACAGCACTAGTATGTGAAGCGGAAAGCTGGATTGTCGTCGCCAAGGTTGTTCCTCTCATCTTCTGGCAAGTCATATCTGTAGTCCCGCTTGCCCTCGTCACGCAATTTGTTCTCTCGCCGGATGTAGAAAAGGAAGACACAGGCACTAAGCACGCAGAGCCAGATCAAACCCAGACCCAAGCCGAAGCCTAAGGGGTACTCGGGAGCTTGGGTGGTCACGAACATATTGCTAGCTTGCTGTTAGCGAAATTTGCAGTCAAGAATGAAGATTGGGCGGTCCTACCTAGCAATGATACCTCCAAGGTTACCAAATCCAACTTGCATTGCAGCAGAAATGCCGACCTTGTAATGGCCTGCAACGTTGTTGCTCATCCAAACCAAGGTGATGGGCTGAGCAATATATCCTCCTCCCACGATGCAGAAAAGAGCAAAGTATCGGACGCCAACTTTAACACTGTGCATGTTGAGCAAGATGGAGTATCCGATGGTGGCAATGCAACATCCGCCAACGATGAAACCGAAGCGGTGCTTGGTTTTGTCACTGAGGAAAGCGGCGGTCAAAGCACACACGGTCGCAAAGATGAAGATCGGGATCGACATAACCTGAGCACGGATCGAGGTCCATCCCAATTGTTTGAGAATGGTTGGTGTGAAGAACGAGCCACTGTAGCCGGTGGTGACAATGCCCAGGTACATGGAAATACTAGACTCGAGGTTAGTGGATATCCCTGAATAATATGTCATGTTCTTTCAAAAGGACCCACCTGAGATAGATCTTGGGGTCGCTGAAAACACGCTTTGCGGTCTTCTTGTTCCAGTGGTTCATCGAAGCGTCGTTTCGGTCGAGCGCAAGGCGCTTGATGAGGAGTGCACGCTCATCCTCCTTCAAGAACTTGGCAGTCTCCGGCCAATCAGGGATGAGCCAGTAGCTGGCAACCGCGACGATGACGGTGAAGATACCCTCCAGGATAAAGATCCAGGCCCACCCACCGTAGCCTGCAACTCCCTCCATGTGGGCAATTGCATAGGCGAGCAAGCCGCTGAATGCGCCTGCAATGATGGAAGCGGAGAAGAAAAGATTGAAGCGCCACTGCAGCTCGTGGCGGCGGTAGTACATGGAGAGCAGGTAAACGCAGCCTGGGAAAAACCCAGCCTCCAGCGCACCGATGATGACTCGGCAGACCACCAGCCCGGCGAATGACTTGGTTAGACCCTGGCACACCGTCACGACGCCCCAGCCGGCCATGATACTGGAAATGAAAACCGATGGACGCAGTTTCTTCAGGACCATGTTGCAGGGCACTTCGAGCAGGATGTACAGGATGAAGAAGGTGAAGAGGGCAATGTTGTAGTCTTGCCCGTGCATGTGGAGATCTTTCTCGAGCCCTTGGATACGTGCGTTGCCGATATTGATGCTAGACGAAGGAAAATATGGGTTTTAGTCTCGACGAAAGAAAATGGCAAATTCGCAGGGAGTTAGAAGAACTTGGATCAACACACATACCGGTCAATGAAGGCGCACAAGAACAACAGGAACAGGATGGGCACCAGGTTGAAATCCACCTTCCTGACGACTTTCTTTTCCAGGACCGGGTCGATTTCGTCTCCATCACCCTTCATGCTGTTCTCGTCATGTTGGTCTGCCTCGATGGGGATATTCTCAATCTCCGACTTGAAGCCGTCGCTGGACTTCACGTCTGCTGTCATTTTGGAATCTTACGTATGGTACCAGGTAGTGTCGGTGTCAGTGTCGATGTTAATGTCTGTGTCGGTGCCAGAATGCTATTTCTTATGGACCGCGGATGGTGGACGCGGAAAGAGAGGAAGTTGTAGTGATCTACTACGGCGTATGTAGTTCGAGAAGTCAAAAGGCGGAGAAAGGGAAGGGTAGGCGATCACAAGGTCGCTTCGAGCCAGACACAGGACTGATCCTTTTGTATTTACTTCGTTTGGCGAGGCGAGCGGGTGAACCCTGGTTCGATCCATTGGGACAAGGGCCAATATTTATCCTCTTCGCCAAAGAGCATTGAAATTGGTGTTATTGGTCTCGATTGTCCAATCCACACCAGGGAATCAAAGAGCGACAGATACCGAGAATCCTTACCGTGGATATCGTGCACAACCTGAACCCTGGATGGTACCCTTGAATGACAATTCATTCCGCGCTTCAGGAGTCCAAGGCACAAATCAATGGGGATCCCATGGGGATTCCAAGCCGAATTGTCATGGGTGTCGCCTTGGGGTGCATTAGCGGCAGGATCTTTGACTCTTGACTTTGGAGTCGGTGGTGGCACTCACATCCAAACAACGGAGTTTTGAGTGGAGATCAGTTTTCCGCTTTCGTGTTGACCGCTGGCACCATCGTTACTGGAGAGGAACTCAGTACCAGTCCTTCTGTTCTCGAGAGACTCGTATCGGCAGGTCTTTTGTTAGGTTGGTGCTCACCTAGGCGGAAGAAATGCGCACGTGGCGCTCTCTACCCGGGCAAGTTTCCTGGCCGGTTTCTACTCCGAAGCATCTGTTTGGCTGTCTCCGTATCCGCCGTGGGGAATAGCAGGATGCGAGATACATGCTCAGCACGCTGTTTGAGGAAATCTTAGCGGTTTGGCTCATTCGTCGGATCCGGGGCTTAGCTATTCCACCCGTCTTCGAGACGCTTGGGGGAACAACTCTATCCCAAGGGCCTCGGGCCTAGAATAGTTTACGCGCAACACGGCCTCACGTGTAGGTTTCCGTCTAGGTGTGATACTGGAAAAGAAACATGATAGATGCTATTCCTCTCTAGAAGACCACTAGTGGCATGACTTGATTTGGTTTGGTTTGGACTTAGAGAGTCTGTGACAAGGATATCATCATGTCTGATATTTAAGCGACCCGCATTCTAGACAATCCCCTCCCCCCTCGACCAAATCATTCGTCTGGAGTATGAAGTACTTACATCGAGGTGTGAGTGTCTACAGTTTAAGAGAGCACCAGCTTGGGATCCAGAATACGAAATACCCGGGACTTCGAGGCAGTGCTATTCGAGTACTCCGGATATCATCCAATATTGACAGCGTCCACCTATACCATCCAACGACAAGTAACTCGTTGAGAGGAGGGGCTGAGCATTTCGAGTGCTCGGTCCGGGGGCAACGTCCTTCTGACGATTAAGCGAAGCATGCTAACTACCATCCCTATCCCCGTGGCTCCCTGACTCGATCTCTGGAGATGAGAAACTGGGGACGGGATCCTCGCGGAGACGTGGAGAACCAACAGGGATATCTGGGGCGTAGGCGGCCTTGGGATTGGTGGAATTTGGTGCTGATATGACTGGGGGTTGAACAGGGAGGAGGAGTTACTACGACTATACGAGTAAAGGGTCTCTGAAGGTAGTGTCTCGAGCGCGGTCCCTGTTTCCGCTTCTCAAGCACCCGATACGAAGTGTATTCCGCTCTGGATGCATGAAAGGCTGCCCTGTCCAAATCTACCCAAGCGTCTAGTTTTCACCCATTTGTCATTGAGCCTGCCTTTGATCGGCTTGCTGTTGATCAAATCTTTGACAGCGATTCGGGCTCCGAGCCGTGAAATAACTGATCGATACTAGTAGTCGGCCATGTGCGTCGACAATACAATTTCAGCGTCATGGCACAGAACCGCCCAAGACATGATATATCCCCATCAAGGTATCTGTTGACAGGGTCGTCTGCTATTACTGGGGGGGGGGGGGTTGATTTTTA
>Ga0105239_10003501_pt1 | contig 19214 bp, 15 predicted proteins | sample KBSC44metaG_FD_92761 | JGI IMG/M metagenome (GOLD analysis project Ga0105239, IMG submission 92761) | Corn rhizosphere microbial communities from Kellogg Biological Station, Michigan, USA - KBS C4-4 metaG | ecosystem: Host-associated > Plants > Roots > Rhizosphere > Soil | place: Michigan, USA...
ACTCCGTAATCGGCGGCCTGCGTTCGCGCCATCGAATCCTTCTTGCCGGCGGGGTTGATAATTGACCGGCCATTCGGTTTGTTAATCCAGGAAACCGGCAGGCACAATCCATGACCGCTTCGCCTGAACAGCGCGCCTTGAAGAATACGCCTGCCGTCGGGTGGGACTGGGAGCGGATTGCCTATCTCGTGCATCTGTCGCGGGCGCTGGACGCGCTGGAAGAGAAGACGCTCGTCCCGGAGCGGAAGATTTTCTATCAGTTCTCCGCGCGCGGCCACGACATGGCGCAGATCATGCTCGGCCAGAAGCTCACCCGCCGCAACGATGCGATCTGCGGCTATTACCGCTCGCGGCCGATCCTGCTGTCGCTCGGTGTTGCGCCAGAGGAGGCGCTCGGCTCGGCCCTGATGCGCGCCGGCGGCTATTCCGACGGCCGTGATATCGGCACGGTGTTCAACTATCCGAACGCGGACGGCCCCTCCGCGCTGCCGATGTGCGGGGGCGTGGGTGCGCAGTACACGCCGACGGCGGGCTGGGCACAGGCGCTCGAATACCGGGCGAAGGTCCTGAACGAGGCCGATTGCGACGACGCCGTTGCCGTGGCGCTCGGCGGCGACGCTTCGGTCGCGACCAACGGCTTCTGGTCCGCGCTCACGATGGCGACGACGCTCAGTCTGCCGATGCTCTTTTATATCGAGGACAATGGTTATGGCATCTCCGTGCCATCCACCTTCCAGACGCCGGGGGCGAATATCGCCGCAAATCTCAAAAGCTTCCAGAATCTGGAAGTGCTGTCCGGAGACGGGACCGATCCGGAGGAGACCGCGGTTCTGATCGAGCGCAGCATCGCCCACGTACGAGCGCGCCGTGGTCCTGCCCTCCTGCATCTGACCGTGCCGCGGCTCGAAGGCCATTCGTTTCAGGACACCCAGACCTACAAATCCGAGAGCGTCGTCAAGGCGGAATGGGCGCGCGATCCTCTGCCGAAGCTGCGCGACTATCTCGTGCCTGTGCTATTCGGGGAAGCGGACTGGGATGCGATTGCCAGGAAAGCGGAAGACGCCGTCGATGCCGCGCGCGCGCGCGCCGAAGCGCGACCGCTGGTCGATCCGTCGCGCACGGCGCGTCACGTGTTCTTTGAAGACGAGATGCAGCGCGAAGGCGGGCAATGGACGCACGCCTATGCGCCTCCGCCGGTCAACGTCGAACCGAAGCCCGAAGGCCAGCGCATCAACATGGTCACGGCCATCCGGCGCACATTGGAGCACGAACTCGCAATCAATCCGCGCATGCTCGTGTTCGGCGAGGACATCGGACCGAAGGGCGGCGTGCATGCGGTGACGCTCGGGCTGCAGGAGAAGTTCGGGGACGCGCGCGTGTTCGATACCAGTCTGTCGGAGGAGGGGATCATCGGCCGCGCGGTCGGCATGGCCATCGCTGGCCTCGTGCCGGTGCCCGAGATCCAGTTCCGCAAATATGCCGACCCCGCGACCGAGCAGCTCAACGATTGCGGCACGATGCGCTGGCGCACCAACAACCGCTTCGCGGCGCCGATGGTGGTCCGCATGCCCATCGGCTTCTTCAAATGCGGCGATCCCTGGCACAGTCAGACCAACGAAGTGCAGTTCGTCCATTCGCCGGGCTGGAAGGTCGCCGTGCCGTCGAACGCGGAAGACGCCGTCGGCCTGCTACGCGCAAGCCTGCGCGGCAACGATCCGGTGATCTTCTTCGAGCATCGCGCGATGCTCGATGCGACTTCGGCACGCAGGCCTTATCCGGGCGATGATTACGTTCTCGAATTCGGCAAGGCGCGCGTGGTGCGCGAAGGCTCGAATCTAACCATCGTCACGTGGGGTGCGATGGTGGAACGGTGTGAACAGGCGGCAGAAGGCCGTTCCGTCGACATCCTCGATCTGCGCACCTTGATGCCCTGGGACCGCGAAGCCGTGCTCGCGTCGGTCAAACGCACGCGACGCTGCCTAATCGTGCATGAAGACCTGATCAGCGCCGGCTTCGGCGCGGAGGTCGCGGCGGTGGTGGCGGAGACCTGTTTCCTCGACCTCGACGCGCCGGTGTCCCGCCTTGCGATGCCGGACATCCCGAGCCCGCACAATCCCGCGCTGATGGAATGGGCGCTGCCATCGGTCGAAGACATTGCCGCGCGCATCGATGCACTGATCGGATTCTGACGATGGCTGACATTCTCGTTCCAACCGAGCAGGAAGGCACCAAGGCCGTCGTCAAGACGTGGCTGAAGAAAGTCGGCGATGCGGTGCGCGAGAACGATCCGGTGGTCGAGCTCGAGACCGACAAGGTGGCCGTGGAGATCGCGGCGACGGCCGATGGCACGCTGTCGGAGATTCTCGCTGAAGAAGGCGCCGAGGTTGAGCCTGGTGCGGTCCTCGGCCGGATCGGCGCAGTAGGCACTGGATCGGCCAACGAGGTGAAGCCGCAGGGCGCGGGCATGCCGCTCGCAAAACCCGAAGCGCCGCGCGCACGCGCGGACGCCTCGCAACTGCCGCCGGGTATACGCCGGATGCTGGAGGAGCACGGGCTTCAAGTGGCCGACGTTCCGGTCAGCGGCGCGCGGCTGACGCGCGAGGACATTCAGGCTGAGGTCGAGCGCCGCGCAAAGGGCGGGGCGGCGGGCGTGACGCGCGTGCCCCACGACACCATGCGCAAACGCATCGCCGAGCACCTGTCACATTCGGTCCAGGTCGCGCCCCATGTCACGGCCGTGTTCGAAGCCGATTTCACCGCGATCTCGGCGCACCGGGCCGTCAACAAGGATGCGTTCGCCAAAGAGGGCGCGAACCTGACCTTCACGGCCTATTTCATTGCTGCCTCGGCTGCCGCGATGAAGGCCGCACCGGCCGTGAACGGCCGCTGGTATGACGACCGCATCGATATCTATGAAGACGTCAATATCGGCATCGGAACGGCGCTCGGCGAAAAGGGCCTGATCGTTCCCGTGGTCCGTCGTGCGCAGGCACTCTCCCTGCTCGATATCGCGAAAGCGCTGAGCGATCTCACGGCGCGCGCCAGGGACGGGAAACTATCTCAGGAGGACGTTCGCGGCGGAACGTTCTCGATCTCCAACCACGGCGTTTCAGGATCGCTGGTGGCAACCCCGATCATCATCAACCAGCCGCAATCGGCGATCCTCGGCGTCGGCAAGCTTGAGAAGCGCGCCGTGGTGCGCAGCGACAAGATCGAAATCCGCCCCATGGCCTATGTCACGCTTACCATCGACCACCGCGTGATCGACGCCTTCCAGACCAACGCCTGGCTGTCGCGGTTCGTGGAAATCCTCGAAACCTGGCCGCTTTAGCGCAGCGCGACCGGCATTTCTGTAAAGCCGCGAAACCGGGCGCGCTGGCTGCGCACGGGCTTGGCGGCCAGTTGATAGCCTGGAAAGCGTTTCAGGAAGGCTGTCAGCGCAATGCGTGCCTCCATCCGCGCGACGTTCATGCCGGCGCATTGATGGATCCCGGCGGCAAAAGCGAGGTGACGGTTCGGGTCGCGTGCGACGTCGAACGCCTCCGCATTTTCGAACGCCGCCGGATCGCGATTGGCCGCGCCGATGCAAAGCGTCACGAATGTTCCGGTATCGAGCCGTTCGCTGCCGATCTCGGTTAAGGTGGTAGTGATCCGGTTGCCGAGCTGGTTCGAGCTTTCATAACGCAGCACTTCTTCTATTGTCGTACGAAGCAGATCCGGATCCGCGATCAGCCTTGCGCGCTGATCGGGGTGGCGTGCCAGGAGTTCGATCGTATTGCCGATCAGGTTCGTCGTCGTCTCATGACCCGCGTTGAGCAGGAACACGCAGTTCTCGGCCAGCTCCACCGCGCTCAACGGTTCGCCTTCGCTCTGCATCAGCCGTGTGAGCACGTCGTGCGCCGGATCGCCGGGCTTGCGGCCGCGCTCCGCGATCAATTCCGAAAGATAGGCGTGAAATTCCGCGAGCGCTTGCTCGCCGTTCTGCTGCGCGGCATCCGTCAACACCGGTTCGAGCGCACCGAGGATCGCAAGCGACCAGCCTCGGAGCGGTGCACGGTCGGCGTCGGGAATGTCGAGAAGATCGCCGATCACCTCCACCGGAATGGCGCCAGCGAATTCAGAGATAGCATCCATGTGGTCGCGTTCTTCCGCGCGGTCCAGCAGCCTTGCTACGAGATGTTCCAGTTTCGGTTCGAGTCTTGCGAGCGCTCTCGGAATGAGCGCGCCCATGATCGAGCGGCGCACGCGTGTGTGGTAGGGCGCGTCGTTGAAGACAAGGCTTGTGGTGTGGTGCCGGAACAGCCGGGAATCCACCCCGTATTTCGGCCCGAATTCCCTTTTCTTGTCGGAGCTGAAGGTCGCGGCATCACGATAGACCGACAGCACATCGGCGTAGCGCGTGAGGAACACGCCGCCATCAGGCAGGCGCTTGACGGGCGCATGCTCGCGGAGCGCGCGATAAGTCGTGAAGGGATCGTCGAAGAACTCGGGCTGCAAATTCCGGAGATCGAAGTTTCGCGCGATCTCCGCGCCGGACGTCATGGCAGCAACTCGTCGATCCAATCCCACACGGCCGACGGATTTTCGACCATCGCGTTGTGGCCGGCCGCGATCTGATGTGCGTGGCGGTCGTAAACCGCGAGCTGTTCGCGTGAGACCATGGCGTCGGTTGCACCGCATGCGAGATGAATGGGCGCCTTGGCTTGGGCCATCAGCGCCTCCATCGGCGGCGGCCCGATCGACGCCGTCGCGGGATCGTAGGCCAGACACCAGCCATCTCCGGATTGCGCAACGCCGGACAGGGCGTCGTCCGAGTCCGGGGCGATGAGACCCGTGAGGCCTGAGACCTTGAGATAGCGTGCGACGGCGTCATCGCGGCTTTCGAACAGGCGCGCAGGCGTAGCCGCCATCTTGCGCATGCCGGCAAGCTCGTCCTCGTTCCACTGGACCTTGATGCCCAGGCCGAAAACGCGCGACGGCGATATACCGAACGAACCCGAGGCCAGCGCCAGTGCCACGACGCCGCCCATCGAATGGCCGAGAACGACGATCTCGTCCGCACCGCGCGCGAGTTCGGCGACATCGCCCGCGTGCGCGTTGAGGCTATAGTCGCCAGCATGCGCCGATGCGCCGTGCCCGCGCAGGTCCGGTGCCATCCAGCGCCCCGTCCAGCGGTTGGCGGCAACGAACTTGGTCCAAACCTTCCGTGTCGCGCCGAGCCCGTGCAGCAGCACAAGCAGGCGCGCACCTTCCCCGCCACGATCGGCTTCGAGCTTCACGGCTTCTCCTTACGGTGATCGAACACGCGCTTTGCCTTGCCTTCCGACCGCATCAGCGTGCCGGGAAGCACAATGATAACGTCCACACTGAGCCCATAGCGCGATTTCATGCGGACCGCGAGGGTTTCGCGTGCACGGACATGGAGCATCTCTTCGTGCGTAAGCGCTTCGCAGGTCACGGTCAGGCAATCCTTTGCGCCGTCACGCGTCACGTCGATGCGATAGTGGGGCGATAAACCCGCCTCGGAGACAATCAGCTCCTCGATCTGGCGCGGGAAGATGTTCACGCCACGGATGATGAGCATGTCGTCGCTGCGGCCGGTGATACGATCCATACGCCGCATAGGCACATCCCCGACCGGCGGTGTGAGCCGCGACAGATCGCCGGTGCGATAGCGAATGATGGGAACGGCCTCTTTCGAGAGCGACGTGAATACCAGTTCCCCCGGCTCGCCATCGGGCAAAAGCGCGCCCGTAACGGGATCTACGATTTCGGGAAGGAAAGCATCTTCCCACACGGTGAGCGCGCCCACCCCATCGGCGCGTTCCTGCGCGACACCGGGACCCAACACCTCCGAAAGCCCGTAGATATCGAGGGCGGTGATAGCGAGGCGCTTTTGGATTTCCTCGCGCAGTTCGTCGCTCCAGGGCTCGGCGCCATGGATGCCGATCTCTAGCGATGTGCTTCGCGGATCGATACCGATGCGTTCCAGTGCTTCCGCCAGCACGAGCGCGTAAGACGGCGTGCAACAGAGGATGCGCGGTTTCAGATCGCAGATCAGCTGTACCTGACGCTCGGTCTGTCCGCCGCTCGCCGGCACGACCGTGCAACCCATCGCCTCTGCGCCCCCGTGGAGGCCAAGACCGCCGGTGAACAGTCCGTAGCCGTAGGCGTTGTGGATCAGATCGCCGGACCTGCCGCCTGCCGCGCGAATGGAGCGCGCCACCAGCGTGTTCCAGAGGTCGAGGTCGTTCTTCGTATAGCCCACAATGGTCGGCTTGCCCGTCGTCCCGGAAGACGCATGGATGCGCGCGCAGCTTTCGCGCGGCACGGCGAACATCCCGAACGGATAATTCTCGCGGAAATCGTTTTTCAGCGTGAACGGAAACCGTGCCAGATCGGCCAGCGATCCAAGATCGCTTGGGGTCACGCCAGAGGCATCGCATTTCGCCCGGTAATAGGCCGTATTGTCATATGCGTGTGCGATGGACCATTTGAGCCGCTTCAGCTGCTCGGCTTCCAGCGCATCGCGCGACGCTGCCATCACATCGCGTTCATGGTGAGCAGTTCGTAAGTCGCGACGGTCTCGCCCGCCTGGTTGGTCAGGATGACCTGCCAACGGACTTCGCCATATTGCTCGTTGCGCGGCGTCTTGGCTTTTGCGGTGAGCTGGACCTGAATGCTGTCGCCGGGCTTCACCGGCTTGGTGAAGCGCAGATTGTCTAGCCCGTAATTGGCCAGCACAGGTCCCGGCGCCGGATCGACGAACAGCCCGGCCGCGAAGGACAGCAGCAGATAGCCGTGCGCCACGCGTCCGCCGAAGAACGGGTTGGCCGCGGCGGCTTCCTCGTCCATATGGGCGTAGAACGTGTCGCCCGTGAAATGCGCGAATTTCTCGATATCGTCGAGTGTGATCGTGCGCGGTGCCGTGATCAGCGTCTTGCCGAGTTCGAGCTCGCCGAATTTGAGGCGGAAGGGGTGCGGACCTTCGCGCATCTCAGGACTGCCCCGCATCCATTCGTCGGTCACCGCGCCCAGCATCCGTGGGCTTCCCTGCAACGCCGTGCGCTGCATGTAATGCATCACGCCGCGGAGCCCGCCCATCTCCTCGCCGCCGCCGGCGCGTCCCGGGCCGCCATGCGCGAGAACCGGAAGCGGCGATCCGTGGCCGGTGGATTCCTTCGCGCAATCGCGGTCGAGGATCAGCAGCCGCCCGTGGAACGCGCCCGATCCCGTCAGCACCTCGCGCGTCACAGCGGGGTCGTAAGTGTAGAGCGACATTACCAGCGAACCCTGTCCGCGGTTCACCAGCGCGATCGCATCGTTTACGTCGCGATAGGGCATGAGCGTCGCCACCGGCCCGAACGCCTCGGTGTCGTGAACGCGCTCAGCCTTTGACGGATCGTCGCAACGTAGCAGCACCGGCGAAAAGAACGCGCCTTTGCCGTCCACTTTGTCCGGGTCGCCGAAGACAATGCGGGCTTCTTTTGAAAGCGTGCCGACCTTTTCGCGCACGTCGTCGCGTTGCGCGACGCTGACGAGTGCGCCCATCAGGGTCTTCTCGTCACGCGGATCGCCCATCACGATCTCGCCCAAGGCTTTCTTCAGGGCTGCTTCGGCCGCATCGATCTGCGCGGTGGGCACGAAAGCGCGGCGGATGGCGGTGCACTTCTGTCCGGCCTTGACCGTCATTTCGCGCACGACTTCTTTGACGAAGAGATCGAATTCCGGCGTGCCGGGAACCGCATCTGGCCCGAGCACCGCCGCGTTGAGCGAGTCGCGTTCCGCGATGAAGCGCACACTCTCGCGCGCGATGACTGGATGGCGCTGAAGTTTCTCGGCCGTGCTGGCGGAACCGGTGAAGGAGACGACATCCTGCCCGGTCAGATGATCGAACAGATCGCCGATCGGCCCCACGATCAGCTGCAGCGCGCCGTTGGGCAGCACATTCGCTTCGATCAGAATACGGAATGCGGCTTCGGCGAGATAGGCGGTCGCGGTCGCAGGTTTTACGATTGCGGGGACACCGGCCAGCAGTGTGGGCGCAAGCTTTTCCAGCATGCCCCAGACGGGGAAGTTGAAGGCGTTGATGTGCACGGCCGCGCCCTGCAGCGACGTCATCACATGCTGGCCTACGAACGTACCGCGCTTGGAAAGACCTTCGACGTCGCCGTCGGTGAAGATCGTATCGTTCGGCAATTCGCGCCGGCCCTTGGACGCATAGGCAAACAGCGTGCCCGCACCGCCCTCAATGTCGATCCAGCTGTCAGCTTTGGTGGCGCCGGTCTCGTAGGACAATTCGTAGAGCGCATCTTTCTTCGCCATGATGCCTTCGGCGAGCGCTTTGAGCATCTTCGCACGCTGATGGAACGTCATCGCGCGCAGGGCGGAGCCGCCGGTATTACGCGCATGTGCGAGCATGCTCGCGAAATCACGCACCGTCGTACCGGTTTCGGCGATGGTTTCGCCGCTCACCGCGGATGCAATGGCTGCGAGATGTCCTTCCGGCGCGACCCAACGGTCCGCGACGTAGCTTTGAAGCTGCATGATGGCCTCCTAGCGGCCGGTGAATTTGGGTGGACGCTTTTCGCCGAAGGCCGCGACACCTTCTTTGTAGTCGGACGACCGGCCGAGTTCACGCTGCAGATCGCGCTCCAAATCGAGCTGTTCGTCGAGGCTTGCCTGCCATCCCTTGCGCATCGCGAGCTTGATCGCGGCAAGCCCGCGCGTCGGACCGCTCGCCAGCCGTTGCACCAGCTTGTCGGCCTCAGCTTTCAACTGCTCATCGTCAACTGCGCGCCAGATCAGGCCCCAAGCCTCGGCCTTTTCGGCACTCAGTGTCTCGCCAGTGAGTGCGAGTCCCAGGGCACGCGCATGCCCAGCAAGCCGCGGCAGGATCCAGGTGCCCCCGGAATCGGGCACGAGCCCAATATTGGAGAACGACTGGATGAACCGCGCGCTCTTCGCGGCGAGCACGATGTCCGCCGCCAACGCGATATTGGCGCCTGCGCCCGCGGCGACGCCATTCACCACGCACACGATCGGTTTGGGAAGATTGATCATGCGCTTGATGAGCGGATTGTAGCTGGTCTCCAGCGACGCGCCGAGATCCAGTTCGTCGCCACCGGGCGCCACTGCGCGATCGGAAAGGTCCTGGCCGGCGCAGAAACCGCGCCCCGCACCGGTCAGCACCAGCACGCGAACGCCCGAATCCTCTTCGACCTTCGTGAGCGCGTCCGCGACCTCGCCGTGCATCTGCACGGTGAAGCTGTTCAGACGATCGGGCCGGTTGAGCGTGAGCCGCGCGACACCGTCCGCCGATTCGAAAAGAATGGTTTCGTATGACATCGCCACCTCCCAACCTCGTGCGGGCAGGTCCCGCTGTCCTTTGGATCAGGTTTAAAATAGAACGGCTGGACGGTCAATTTTGGGAAGCCATCATGAGTGCCCCAACATGAGCGCCGACGAGCTTGCGCGCCGCGTTACCGAATGCCTGCGCGCGCGCGAAGGCACGGGGCCGGCGTGGAATATCGAGATCGAGGAAGCGCGTGAAGGCTATGCGCGCATTGCCATGGTCGTGCGCGCCGACATGCTCAACGGCAAAGCCATCGCGCATGGCGGCATGATATTCGCGCTGGCCGATACGGCGTTCGCCTATGCCTGCAACTCGCGCAATGTGAACACGGTGGCGCAGAGCGCGACGGTGAATTTCCTGACTCCGGGCCAATTGGGCGACCGGCTGGTTGCGGAAGCGCATGAAGAGGCCCTAACCGGCCGCTCGGGCGTTTATCATGTGACGGTCCGGAATCAGAAGGACGAGAAAATCGCCGTGTTTCAGGGGTTGTCGCGTTCCATCGGCGGGCCGATCTTGCAAGAGGATTAATTGACCGACCGGTCGGGCTATTATATGTTAGGCTTTCGCGAGGAATGACGGATGTACACGACCGAACTCAAGGACAAAAATCAGAAATCGGCCCCGCTGGTTTTGGCGCCGGAGGATCCCGAGCGTCTGGCGGCGTTCGACGCGCGGGTCGCGGCCGACGACTTCATCGAGCCCAAGGACTGGATGCCGGAAGCCTATCGCAAGACGCTGGTGCGCCAGATCTCGCAGCACGCCCATTCCGAAATCGTCGGCATGCTGCCCGAAGGCAATTGGATCACGCGGGCGCCGTCGCTGCGCCGCAAGGCCGTGCTGCTCGCCAAGGTGCAGGACGAGGGCGGTCATGGGCTTTATCTCTACGCCGCGGCCGAGACGCTCGGCACCTCGCGCGAGGAGATGATCGAGGCACTGCATTCCGGCCGCGCTAAATATTCGACGATCTTCAACTATCCCACGCTCACCTGGGCCGACATCGGCGCGATCGGCTGGCTGGTCGATGGTGCTGCCATCATGAACCAGGTGCCTCTGCAGCGGACCTCTTATGGTCCCTATGCGCGCGCCATGGTGCGAATCTGCAAAGAGGAGAGCTTCCATCAGCGCCAGGGCTTCGAGATCATGATGACGCTCGCAAGCGGCACGCCCGAGCAGAAGCGCATGGCGCAGGACGCGCTGAACCGCTGGTGGTGGCCGTCCATCATGATGTTCGGTCCGTCCGACGCGAACTCGCCCAACACCGCGCAATCGGTGCGCTGGCGGATCAAGCGCGAAACCAATGACGAGCTGCGCCAGAAATTCATCGATGTGACGGTGCCGCAGGCCGAAGCGATCGGTCTCACCGTTCCCGATCCTGACCTCAAGTGGAACGCGGAACGCGAATCCTATGACTACGGCGAGATCGACTGGGAAGAGTTCTATGCTGTGGTGCGCGGCGAAGGCGCTGTCGCGAAGGAGCGCATGCAGGCCCGCGTGCAGGCCTGGGAAGACGGAAAATGGGTGCGCGATGCGGCGGCGGCGCATGCCGAAAAGCACGCTTCGCGCATGGCGGCGGAGTAGGGCGATGAGCAACACGGCCTCAAGTAGCGAAGCGGTAGGCCAGACCAAAACATGGCCGCTCTGGGAAGTCTTCATCCGGGTGAAGAACGGGCTCTCGCACAGACATGCAGGTAGCGTGCATGCCGCCGACGCGAAGATGGCGCTGGAAGCTGCGCGCGATACCTATACACGGCGCATGGAAGGCGTGAGCCTTTGGGTCGTGCCATCGGCCGCCATCGTAGCCAGCGACCCGGGCGATGCCGCTGAACTGTTCGAGCCGGCGGCCGACAAGGTCTATCGCCACCCGACCTTCTATGTGATCCCCGAAGGGATCAAGAACATATGAGGACTTGTTCTTTGATCCCAACACCGTCATGGCCGCCCTTGAGGCGGCCATCCATCCGGCGCGTGTCCACGCGCCGCAAAGGCTCTTCGCTCGCGGACGCTCGCGTGATGGATGGCCGGGGCAAGCCCGGCCATGACGGACATGGGTAATGAGCGGTTTCATCACGCGATCCGCCTGGGCGACGACGCGCTTATCCTCGGCCAGCGGCTTTCGGAATGGTGTGGCCATGCACCGATGCTGGAGATCGATCTGTCGCTCGCCAATATCGGTCTCGACCTGATCGGGCAGGCGACGCATTTCCTAGGCGTGGCGGCTGGAGCGGAAGGCAAAGGCCGCGATGCCGATGCGCTGGCCTTTCGGCGCGACGTGCTCGATTTCCACAACTGTCTTCTGGTCGAGCAGCCAAATGGCGATTTCGCGCAGACCATTGCCAGACAGGTTCTGTTCTCCAACTGGCACGAATTGTTGCTGCGCGAGATTTGCGATGCGCCGGATCCCCAGCTTTCCGCGATCGCGCAGAAGGGGGTGAAGGAAGTCGCCTATCACGTCCGGTTCGCCAATGAATGGACCGTGCGATTGGGCGACGGCACCGAGGAGAGCCGCGCGCGCATGGTTGCTGGTCTCGACTGGATGTGGCGCTTCGTGGACGAGTTGTTCGATCCGAAGGACGGTGCGCCGTCGTTGCGCCCCGAGTGGGATAGGCGGATCGCGAAAGTGCTGTCGGAAGCCGGCCTCGAGCAACCGAAGCCGCGCCGCGGGGTCAAGGGCGGGCGCAACGGGCATCATTCCGAACACCTCGGCCACCTTCTGTCCGAGATGCAGTTCCTGCAGCGCGCCTATCCGGATGCACGATGGTAGCGGCCGCGAAATCCGTCTCTCTGAAGGACCGGGTGTTCGAGATTCTGTCTCACGTCCCGGATCCGGAGATTCCCTGTATCTCGGTTGTCGATCTCGGCATCGTGCGCGATGTGACGGACGATACCGTCACGATCACGCCGACCTATACCGGCTGCCCCGCGACGCTTGCGATCGAGGCCGATATCCGCACCGCACTCGACCGCGCCGGTTTGAAAGCGATGAAGCTTGCAACGGTTCTCTCACCGCCCTGGACGACCGACTGGATCACTGAGGAGGGCCACAGGAAGCTGCACGCCTATGGCATCGCGCCGCCGACGCGGAGCGTTCCGCAATGCCCGCGCTGCGGCTCGTCCCATACCGAGGAGATCAGCCGCTTCGGGTCGACGCCCTGCAAATCGCTGCACCGCTGTCTCGATTGCTGCGAACCTTTCGACCGATTCAAGTGTCACTGATATGTCCATCAACGCCGGCTTCCATAAACTGAAGATCGCCGAAGTGCGGCGAGAGACGTCCGATGCGGTGTCGATCCGCTTCGAAATTCCCGATGCGCTGAAGGATCTATTCGCGTTCAAGGCCGGGCAGCACCTGACCTTGCGCACCGAGATGAACGGCGAGGACGTTCGTCGCAATTATTCGGTTTGCGCAGCTCCACACGAACGCGAAATCCGTATCGCCGTGAAGCAGATGCCGGGCGGGCGGTTCTCCGGTTGGGCGAACAGCGCGCTCGCGGCCGGTCACACGATCGAGGTTCTGCCACCGCTGGGGCGGTTTGTGCTGCCGGAGCAAAACGGCAATGCGCCTTATTATGTGGCCCTCGCTGGCGGTTCAGGCATCACCCCGGTTCTGTCGATCATCAAGGCGGGCTTGCAGCAGGACCCTTCGGCGCGCTTCACGCTGCTTTACGGCAACCGCGACTCGGCCTCGATCATGTTTCTCGAAGAATTGGCCGGACTGAAGAACCGCTTTCTTGACCGGCTCGAGGTCTATCACTTCCTCGAAAACGAGGCGGAAGAGGTCGAACTTTTCAACGGTCGGCTCGACCGGGGCAAATGCGATGAGGTGTTTTCGAGCCTCGTGGATACCGCAGCTGTGGACGCCTTCTTCATCTGCGGGCCGGGACCGATGATGGATGCCGCCGAAGAGGCGCTGGAAGCAAAGGGCGTGGCTCCGGAGAAGGTGTTCATCGAGCGCTTTACTACCGGCCGTGTTTCCGCCGCGCAGCTCGCGCGCGACGAGGTTCTTCAGCAGAAGGCGCAGGGCACGCAAATGACCGTCACGCTCGACGGCCGCCGTGCGAGGGTCGCTTTCGATGCCGCGAAAGGAAATATCCTCGAAAGCGTGCAGGCTGCCGGCCTGCCCGCGCCCTATGCCTGCAAAGGTGGCGTCTGTTCGACCTGCCGTGCGCGCGTGATTAGCGGGAAGGTCACGATGAAGAAAAACTACGGCCTCACCGATCAGGAGGTCGCCCAAGGCTATGTGCTCACCTGCCAGTCGGTGCCGGAAAGCGACGCTGTGGAACTGACCTATGACGGCTGATCAGGGCGACCAGGTGACGCGAACCGGCGTCTCAGTCTGGTTCAGCACCGCACGCACCGGCATCTCGTGGATATCCGTTCCTGCTGCGGCTTTGCGATAGGTCGCCAGCTTCTGCTCACCGCGGATGAGGATGACGATCAGCTTTGAACCCAGAATGGCGCGCAGGGTAAGTGCCATCCGTTCCCCTGTCGCAACGGCGCTGTCGGCGTGTACGGCCTGCACCAGATTGGGTCTTGCGCGGTCGAGAGCCGCATCGAGTCCTGCCGAATGCGGAAACAGCGACGCCGTATGGCCGTCGTCGCCCATGCCGAGCAGCATGACGTCAAACGGCCGCGGCATGGCCGCCACCGCCGCAGCGACTTTCGCCTCGGCTGTGGCCGGCGATGCGTCTTGTGTCTTCAACGGTACCAGCGTCGCGTCCCTTGCCGCGTTCCGGAGCAATCGCGTCCGCACCAATTTCTCGTTGCTGCCATCCTGATCCGGGGGAATCCAGCGTTCGTCGGACAATGTTACCGAGACCCTGTCCCAGGGCGCGTTTCGTACCGACAGCGCGTCGAACAGTATTCCCGGCGTCGTTCCGCCGGACACCACGAGACTTGCAGCGCCCCGCGACGACACGCTTCCGGTGAGACGAGAAACGATTTCATCCGACATTGCGCGAACCATGTCGTCCGCGTTCGGGAAGCCGCGAAGGATGTCATCCGTCATGGCGGCACACCAACGTCCACCGCGCCCGATGTCAAGCGCGTCCGCTACGCCGTGCGCGCCAGCTGAATCGCCGCGTGCTGTTCTTCGAGTGCCCGCTTTGGAATGGTGATGCTGACGACCGTCCCATGGTTCAGGATGCTGTCGATCCTGAGTTTCCCGCCATGCACTTCCGCGAGCGCACGAACCAGCGCCAGGCCAAGCCCGGTCCCCTCATGCGCCGCGCCGGCGCTGCTGCGCACCTGAATGAAAGGGTTGCCCAGGTGTTGGACATGTTCGGGCGGGATGCCGATGCCTGTGTCTTCGACTGACAGAACGAGCGCATCGTTCTCAGACCGCACGCGCACGGTCACATGCCCACCAGCGGGTGTGAACTTGACCGCGTTGGAAAGGAGGTTGAGCAGGATCTGCTTTATCGCCCGGCGATCGGCCTCCACTTTTAGCGAAACTGAGGGGATATCCTCGGTCAGCGCCACCCCGTTGCGTTTCGCGCGGTCCTGCATAAGTGCCGTGCAATCGCTGACGATTTCCCTGATGTCGAACGTCTGGCGTTGCAACTCGAACTTGCCCGCCTCGATCTTCGACATGTCGAGCACATCGTTGATCAGGCTTAGCAGATGATGGCCCGCGCCCTGGATGAGGCCGGAATACTCCTGGTAACGCTCGTCCCCCAACGGCCCGAAAAGCTGCCGGTTCATCAACTCAGAAAACCCGATGATGGCGTTGAGCGGCGTACGCAACTCATGGCTCATGGTCGCGAGGAACATCGACTTCAGCCGGTTGGCGCGTTCGGCCGCATCCTTAGCGACAATGGCTTCCTCACGCGCCGTCTCCGCCCGCACGATGGCCGTGGCAAGTCCGTGCTCGAGCCGCCGCCTTTCCGCCAGCGCTGCGCCGACCAGAACAACGGTGAATCCGATCACGGCGATGAACACCTGCACCACGATGATCTGTTCCCGCACCGAAAGGGGCCTCAGCGCACCGTGCGAATCTTTCACCAGCACCGGAATCATGAAATAGGCGGCCGCCATCAAGAGGCCGATAAAGCCGCCGGCAAAGCCCCTTTGGAACGTCACCAGCACGACGGCCGGAAACACGAGAAAGGCGATCGGAACATCCCGCGCCACGAAATTGAGCAGCAGTGTTCCGGCGACGATGCTCAGAAGCAGCAGCGTGACCATGATCTGATCGCGGCTGAACATCTTCTTGAGGGCGTCGAGATGGACCGTCATCAGCATCGGCACCACGATGCTGTAGCCAAGCGCATCTGTGGCGTACCAGTCGAACGCCTGGTGGAAGAAATCGCGTCCAAACCGGAAATGGAAATAGAAGGCCGAAAGGAGAGCGGATGCAACCGGTGCCGGTCCGAGCGCCAAGGCATAGAACACGCAAAGTGGCTTCGGCCGGGAAAGATCGTCGTGCAGGCCTAGATATTCGAGCGGTGCCGCTACGATTACGACCCCCACGGCATTGCAGAGCGTGAGCGCGGTCGCGGTGGGGAAATCGTCCCCCATGAATAGATCGGCGCAGAAATTGGCGCCAAGTCCAACGATCAGCAGCGCCGGCCAATCGTCGCGCGGATGCTTAAGCAGAAAGAAGACGATGACCGCGTTGGCGATCCAGAGCGCACTCACCCGTCCGATGATGTCGGACAGCGCAAGTCCACCGCAGACACTGACGAACACAAGAGCCGCAATCGCCAACAGGACGAGTGGCGATGCACCGGTCCAACGCCGTATTGCGGCGCTGGGGGTCAATGTGACCATTCCAACACCCTGTTCCCCCAAGGCGATCCAGCCGCGACAGCCGCTGCAATCCTGAACGATTCGTGTATCAGGTCCGGAGATAACGAGGCGTTAAGTCGGGGCCGGAGCCTACCAGCGGTGGTGGTCCGGCCTGCGGTACTACTCAAGGAAAGACGCGTTTTAGCGCCGCTGTGCCGGTCTTTATGCTGCCTTGGTTGCCAAACCGTTGAGGACAAGCGCAACCGGAAGCCGAAGCCTCTGTTTTTCCGATCACTTTTTCGGATTCACGCGTGCGTTTTCTATGGAACGAGTTTGTAGCAAGCGCGTTTTGGGTTGGGCGTTGCTGGGTTGCGTGCCGCGGGGGTACGCACAGAAGGGCGAATACGGATGGGCTGCCGGGGGCCTTTGTACGCGGGGCGTATGGACCGAGTCATGCTCGTATGGGGATGCGCACTCCCCGTTGTTCTCATCTTTGATCTGCTGCACTGCAGCGAAGGAGCGTCGCCATGAAGGGGCGGACCGAACGGACAGACTCGACCAAAAAGAAAATCGCACCACCCCCTCTGCCCGCGAAAATAAACGGCAACGGAGCGCTTCCCCATGATGCGGGAATCGATCAGGAAGCTCTGCTGCGGGCGCTCCTGGCGATGCGCGTAGGCGATTTCTCGGTGCGCCTTCCGGCGGACCGGGCCGGCGTCGCCGGCAAGATCGCGGATGCGTTCAACGACATCGTGGCGGCCAACGAGCGTATGGCGCAGCAGCTCGAACGCGTCGGCGAGGTCGTCGGTAAAGAAGGCAAGACGCGTCAGCGTGTGCGGATCGGCCTGCAAACCGGCGCCTGGGCGGAGATGGAATCCTCCGTCAACACGCTGATCGACGACCTGCTCTGGCCGACAAGCGAAGTGACCCGCGCGGTTGCCGCGGTGGCGCAGGGCGACCTGCTGCAGACCGTGCGTCTCGACGTCGATGGCCGTCCGCTGAAGGGCGAATTCCTGCGCGCTGCCAACATCGTGAACACGATGATCCAGCAGCTCAGTGTGTTCACCTCGGAAGTGACGCGTGTGGCGCGCGAAGTGGGTACCGAAGGAAAGCTCGGCGGTCAGGCGCAAGTGCGCGGTGTGACTGGCGTGTGGAAGGACTTGACCGAGTCCGTGAACTCGATGGCGTCCAACCTCACCGCACAGGTGCGCAACATCGCCGACGTGACGATCGCGGTTGCGAACGGCGATTTGTCCAAGAAGATCACTGTCGACGTGCGCGGCGAAATCCTGCAGCTCAAGGAAGCCATCAATACGATGGTGGACCAGCTGCGCTCCTTCGCGTCGGAAGTGACGCGCGTGGCGCGCGAGGTGGGCACCGACGGAAAGCTTGGCGGGCAGGCGCTTGTGCCGGGCGTCGCCGGCACCTGGAAGGACCTCACCGACTCCGTGAACGCCATGTGCGGCAACCTCACCGACCAGGTGCGCAACATCGCGCAGGTGACGACGGCCGTGGCGCGCGGCGACTTGAGCCGCAAGATCACCGTGGACGTGCGCGGTGAAATTCTCGAGCTGAAAGACACCATCAACACGATGGTGGACCAGCTCAATGGCTTCGCATCGGAAGTGACGCGCGTGGCGCGCGAGGTCGGTACCGAAGGCAAACTCGGCGGCCAGGCGCAGGTGCCGGGCGTCGCCGGTACCTGGAAAGACCTCACCGACAACGTGAACTTCATGGCCTCGAATCTGACCGCACAGGTCCGCAACATCGCCGATGTGGCCACAGCTATCGCCGGTGGCGACTTGTCCAAGAAGATCACGGTGAACGTCTCGGGTGAGATTCTGCAGCTCAAAGAAACCATCAACACGATGGTGGACCAATTGAACGCCTTCGCCGGCGAGGTGACGCGCGTGGCGCGCGAGGTCGGTACCGAAGGCCGCCTCGGCGGCCAGGCGAACGTGCTGGGCGTTGCCGGCACCTGGAAAGACTTGACCGACTCCGTGAACTCGATGGCGTCGAACCTGACCGCGCAGGTGCGCAACATCGCCGATGTGTCGACCGCCATCGCGAATGGCGACTTGTCCAAGAAGATCACGGTGGACGTGAAGGGCGAGATCCTCCAGCTCAAGGAGACCATCAACACCACCGTCGACCAGCTGAATGCGTTCGCCTCGGAAGTGACGCGCGTGGCGCGCGAAGTGGGTACCGAAGGCAAGCTCGGCGGTCAGGCCGTCGTGCGCGGTGTGGCCGGCACCTGGAACGACTTGACCGACTCCGTGAACTCGATGGCGTCCAACCTGACCGCTCAGGATCGTAACATCGCCGAAGTCGCGACCGCCGTGGCGCAGGGCGACCTTTCGAAAAAGATCACCGTGAATGTGTCGGGCGAAATCCTGCTGCTGAAGGAAACGCTGAACACGATGGTAGACCAGCTCAACGCGTTCGCGTCGGAAGTGACGCGTGTGGCGCGCGAGGTGGGTACCGACGGCAAACTGGGCGGCCAGGCGCAGGTGCCGGGTGTGGCCGGTACCTGGAAGGATCTCACCGATTCCGTGAACTCGATGGCGGGCAACCTCACCGCCCAAGTCCGAAACATCGCGGAAGTGGCGACCGCCATCGCGGGCGGCGACCTCTCGCGCAAGATCACCGTGGACGTGCGCGGCGAGATCCTTCAGCTGAAGGAAACGCTCAACACCATGGTCGACCAGCTCAACCGCTTCGCCGGCGAGGTGACGCGCGTGGCCCGCGAGGTCGGTACCGAGGGACGTCTCGGCGGTCAGGCGAACGTGCCGGGGGTGGCCGGTACCTGGAAGGATTTGACCGACAACGTGAATCTCCTGGCGGCGAACCTCACCACGCAGGTGCGCAACATCGCTGACGTGTCGACCGCCATCGCCAATGGCGACTTGTCCAAGAAGATCACCGTCGACGTGAAGGGCGAGATTCTCGAACTCAAGAATACCATCAACACGACGGTAGACCAGTTGAACGCCTTTGCCGCCGAGGTGACGCGCGTGGCGCGCGAAGTCGGTACCGACGGTAAGCTTGGCGGTCAGGCGCAGGTGCCGGGCGTCGCTGGTACGTGGAAGGATTTGACCGACAACGTGAACTTCATGGCGTCGAACCTGACCGC
>Ga0105239_10003502_pt1 | contig 19213 bp, 25 predicted proteins | sample KBSC44metaG_FD_92761 | JGI IMG/M metagenome (GOLD analysis project Ga0105239, IMG submission 92761) | Corn rhizosphere microbial communities from Kellogg Biological Station, Michigan, USA - KBS C4-4 metaG | ecosystem: Host-associated > Plants > Roots > Rhizosphere > Soil | place: Michigan, USA...
AGTAGCACGGTACTCAATGTTTTCAGTTCGTACGAGAGTCAGACTCTTGTTTTCTCTTTAGTTTTACCTCCTCGTTATACGGTAGCATAGCTAGTTGCAGAACTCTTTGCCAAACCCTCACATAGGTACGACGACGCCTCGGCCGTAAAGAAGAGTAAGTTCCTTAAATTATACGAAAAAGTAAGCAATAAAGGTCTCTCAGCATTCCGTATTACTGCTAGGTGGAATGCAGCTAGTATTTATCTATAGAACCCTCGTAAAGTTGTACAATCTCATTAAGTCCTATAAGACAGTCAAACTAGTTAAATATTACCGATAATACCGCCATCACGTAGGCCAATTTAATATATATAAAGTACTATTCATATACCTCTAAATTAGCGTAGAATACGGTAGGAAACACAGTCGATTTCACGGCGTAAGACCGTCTCTTGATCAGTCCGTTTATTGCTTAGTAAGACTAGTAAAGTTCTCGATCGATTACAGTAGGATATTGCACTTAAATCACAATAGTTAACTATTCAGCGCAAGCAACTAAACGAACTTTACGCTACACGACGGCAGCGAGTAGCAATCGACTGTAATGAAGTCTTTGCGAGCATCGAGACGATAAGGCAGGCGAGGCAAGGTATAGAGGCCTTATAGGCGACGGCGAGGTCGACATCTCGCTTGCCTACAAGGAACACTACACAGGATGGACAGAGAAACAATCCACTCACTCCGTACATACATCAATTCAGTATTAATGACGTTGTAGAGTAGATAAAATACGATTATATTGACTGGTGGCAGAGTGCATTACGTGGGTCATTACTAGGCCGGGTCATTTCCTGGCCCGGGGACTTATTATTAATTACAGGCACTTCCATCTGTGTCTCAGGGGCATCCATCCCCCGCCCGTTCTCGCATCCAGCTGAGAGTGAGGGCAAAACTGGTGGACGGTGGGGCAAGGGCTCAGTTAGAGTGAGGGTTACGGATTCGGATGTGGCCTCGGGCCCCATCATCCACCGCATGTGGACAAAACTTTGTGCCTCCGCAATACCCGATGATGCAGATGGTGTTTTGCCGTGGATCATGGCAAGTGTTTTGCCGTGAGCCCATGGCCCATGGGTAGTGTTTGCGTTGTTCGCTGGCGCGAGACCTCCTCGGCAGTTGATATGGTGTCGCTAATGTTAAACAGTATATATACTTAAGTAAGTCTGCCACCACATAGATCAGACATAGATTAGGGGTTTTGAATTACCATTCTAGCTTAGTAACCTCATCATTTGTACAGAAAGCGTTTGTTAAGATGGGTTCAATTCAGGAAATTGAAACAAGGCTGTTTATCAACGGCAAGGTATGCGGTTTATGCCCCACGTCCAACGAGACGGTTCATTGATTGCAAGCCAGTTCGTGAAATCTTCTGATGGCAAGACATTCCCATTGAGATCTCCCACAACTCGAGAGATCATTGCTGAAGGTATGCTACTAGATAGACTATGTTCATTGTGGAGGCCCACGGCTGCCCCACATTCCACCTACATATCTGAAAAGCTGGATTGATATTAACTAATGCCGCCAACTAAATGTAGTGCACGAGGCGAGTGAGCAAGACACAGACGCAGCAGTTGCGGCAGCAAAGGCAGCATTCCCAGCATGGTCTGCAATGTCCCCCGCCGATAGAGGCAAATATTCGAAGCAACTTGCGATCCTACTCCACCAAAGTGGAAAGGAGCTATCGGAGCTGGAGGCGATATGCATGGGACGGCCTGTTTCGAGTTACTTCGACAATCACGCTTGCGCAAGTACATTTGAGCACTATGCAGAAGCTGGCTATGAGGCGCAGGGTGCCAGCAGCCTGAACACCCCCGGCTTCGTCAACATGACGTTCAAGCAGCCATATGGCGTCGTGGCCGCAATTATCCCGTGGAATCTGCCTCTGGTCTTCTTTGCGAATAAAGTGGCTCCGGCGATTGCAGCAGGAAATACTGTGGTGTTGAAGAGCAGTGAGAAGGCGCCCCTAAGCGTAAGCCTCTGTCTTCTTGTACCATTCCTCGTGGCTTGTTTTCTAGTCAGCTAACCAACCAAAACAACCAGTCCGCCAAGGTGGCCACTTTGATTGAGAAAGTCGGTTTTCCTCCGGGAGTCATCAACGTAATATCCGGCCACGGCCAAACCTCAGGCGCAATACTTTCATCTCATATGGATGTTCGAGCCCTAAGCTTCACCGGATCCCCTCGCACTGGTCGGGTTATTCAAGCTGCGGCTGCGAAATCCAATCTCAAGAACGTCATCTTGGAATTGGGCGGCAAGTCACCCGCCATCATATTCGAAGACAGCAACATCGATAACGCAGTGGCTGAAACACGGAATAGCATCCAATGGAACAGCGGCCAGGTTTGCATGGCGAATAGCAGAATCTATGTCCAGGAGAGCATCGCCGAACAATTTGTGGGAAAATTCAAAGCGCAATTCGCCGCCGTCTCTCCTGGCGATCCTTTGGACGCTGCAACTAACCATGGGCCACAGGCCGATGGCATTCAATATGAGAATGTTCAGAAATACATTGCAGCAGGGAAAAAAAGCGGTGAGTTGATTCTTGGCGGAACGACCGAGGTTTCTGGACTTTCAGAGGCTGCCAGTAAAGGTTATTTCGTTTCGCCCACGATATTCTTGAAGACTGCAGAAGAAGCCACAGTGATGAAAGAGGAGATCTTTGGGCCAGTGGTCAACATCAATACCTTCCAGACTGAGGAAGAAGTAATTGCCAAGGCCAATGACACCGAATATGGCTTGTATGCTGCAGTGTATACGAAGGACATCAACCGCGCCATGCGATTCGCCAAAGCGCTTGAGGCTGGAACCGTTGGGGTCAACTGCACGAGTCCGACTCTGGCCCACGATATGCCCTTTGGTGGCTACAAGGGTAGCGGTGTGGGAAGAGAGGGATTTGGATACACTCTGAACAATTTCTTGGAGACGAAAACAGTTCTGATCAAGATTCAAGAATAGTACTCCACGTGTTCAATAAGGAAGATCAGAATCCACACATCCACTATTTTCTTGTCGTGATGACTTTGCATCAGTGAAAATCCCATTGTTCTCGGTATTTGGTTCTCACACAACGCCAACAAGAGCATCTTCAAGGCCACAACTGCAACCGCTTATTGATACAATTCTGCGCCTTCATGAATGCTGCTCGCATTTCTCCTTCTAGTATAAGGGGGCTGTCTTTCAAGTATACCCCTGAGTTGAGACTCTGCGCTAAGCATGCGATCCTGTCTGCGGTCTGCCCCTGAGTTCAAGTGCTGTGTATCACGGCGTGAGAGAAGTGTCTGCATCCTCGCTCGGAAACTCGGTCGACTCGGTGCAGGAGCAAGATTTGGCCCTTCGAATAGATCCCTGTCGTCATAGCCATATAGCGGATAGTGGCGGCCACTCTCAGAAACGATAGGAGGATCGGAGAGAGTTATTGCATTGGCGCCAGCAAGAAGATAGGTTTCCGAAACAACGGCATTTGTGGCATTAGAAGGAGTAGTCTCGTCATCTGCATCATTTTGGACTCGATTGTGTAGCAATTGCCTCAATAACGTAGGCACAGTTTGCGGCACAACGGGTTCAAAGGGATCCCCATGAAGAATGGGATCAGGTAAGACAACAGGAGCTGAGTAATGGCGGATTGAACTAGTTGGCGGTCGCGAAGATGGTCCCTCGATATCGCTTCTCATCCGCCTCGTCCGTGGGACCGCCTGCAGCCTCTCCAACAGTCCATACGCGGCGGAACCAGTATGGCTTCCCTCGACAAGGCTAGCATCGTCTCTAAGGATGAAAACATCGTCCCGAGCGGCTAGTCGTTCGTTGCTAGAACTGGCTTCGGCTACAGCTTGCAGAGGACTGCTCGTAGCTCTAATTTCACCCTGAGGAGGCAGGTGACTTTCGTGCTGGTGGGCAAGGACTAGGCGACTCCTTCCTAAGATCTCGGAAACAACATTGACATCTTCTTCTACATCCTCGGCAATGGCAGCCAGGATACCTTCAATGCTGTACTCATGGATAGCGGGTAACTCGTTATTTTTCCGATCCTGTCTCTTCATGATATCGCTCGGCGGTTTGGGGGGTTTGCGGGGACGAGTTTGAATTGCAGCATCGTCCGAGTTCACACGAAGCAGCACAGGTTGAGATGGAATGGTTGTTACACTAAGGCCACCAATAGAGGGAGTTTGGAGGCTTCGTGGAAGACTCGAGCGTGAGGCATTGAGCTGGTGGAAGTGAATGGTAGTGGGCAAGGGAGAGACGTTAGAACGTTCGCTGCTGCGCAGGTAAGTCGAGGATTGAGGGAGGGATCTTGCGTTTCGAGGCTGTGAAGGACTGGGAGTGGCAAGAAACGCCCACTGCCCACCAAAGCGGCCCGACGACGTGTCTATGCGCGCGTCCATTTCCATTATCTCAGAGAGAAACAACGCATCATCGGGAGTTCATGCCCTTGGATCAAGATTCAAGACCAACCTTGAAGCTCTGAGGGCAGGTGAGCTGACACCGGCGGTCTCCCTGCGTCTAAAGATGGAGCGATGCAGCTTGCAACGCCAGCGGAAGTGGCAGAATTGGCACGAGAATGGCAGGCGTGTCGCATGACTGCAGGCTTGTACCGGCAGAAGTAAGCAAACAGGGTGTGGATAATACTCGACAGACGAAGAGAGAAGAAACGTTGAGATGGGGAAATGTTGGTTAGTGTGTCAATGGAAAAGAGTTTCAGAACGTGGCAGGGATTTATTTGCGGAGGCCCGAGGGCACCCCTATCGATAAGAGGCAAGAACCGCCTAGCAAGTGTGTCCAGCCTACCAGTGCCATGTCCCAGTACCACCACAACCACCATGCTTCGGCCCAGATATATTCTTTTCCTTGTAACACCAGATCGTATCGTATCGTGATTCGTACGACGAGGCGCATCTGCTGCCCTACAACATGCCGCGGAACCCGTGGCCCTCTGCTTCCGTGCAATGTCTTGCATCGACTACCTAGGGATCCCTGTTAGCCGCTGGACGGAGTACGGAGTCCTTTGAGCCAAGATCGACGTGATTGAAATCAATGCTGACTTCGATTTCAATCTGACCTACCAGTGTGAAACGTTGTTCACACGACCCGGCATGAGAGGCAAGAAGCCGAGACGTCCAGGGTATCTCCTCAGACTGGAGACAGCGTGTCAGTCTTGAGATGCAAAAGTGGCCTGAAATGTGCTGAATCCCCAGGGATTGATACCACCTACCTGGATATGCGGCCTGCCTACTTACTATATTGCTGTGAAGGGATCAAAAAACACATGGAGCTCCTGGTAGAGCTCCTGGTAGAGCATCAGTGGACAGCGACCACATTGGGCGGCATATGATGACCGCCACCTCACCAGGCAGAGAGTCCTCCTCCCATCCTTGGGAATGAGGTATGAAATCACCAGTTAATGGCTTCCACTGTATCTGTTCATAGGCATCCTTCCAACTTAGAAGCAGTCGAGCAGCAAAAGCTGCCCCCTTCGCCCCGGAAGGGTAGGGGTTCTCGTCGATGAAGTGGGCATAAGTCATTTGCCCAGGCACCAATCTACCTCCCTACCTACTTACCTACCTACCTACCTGAGGATACATACACAAACGTAGGGCAAGCGGGATGCTTCCTTTCCGGGCAAACACGACAAGTTGCAATATATTGTGCGGTCTCTTCCTACAGCACTACTTTCCATTAGGTAGGTGCCTAACTGGGACACCTACTTCAAGCCCACGGTATTTACGTAGGCGGCGCCATCGGTGTCATCGCTTTGTTCAAAAACCCTCAAACACCTGAACACAACTTCAAGTTGAAGATAGCAATGCTTACAAAAGTTGCGCAACATATGAGTCTGCCGTTGGTGCCGAATTAAAGCCTCCCCTCCAATCCCAAAAGGTACGGGTAACGGAGCACAGTCACAACAATGAAATTTAATCGATGCGGGCGAATCGTTATACAACGTGCTCACCGAACCTGGAACTCAATGACCCGCAAACAGGTGAGACGCGTGTGGCCACGAAAAAGCTCCATCTCATTTCGTCAATTGTACCTGTACCTGGACTCCATTTGGTGATTGTTTCCGCCAGTGAAAATCCAGTGATATTACAGTCGTACCTGGTGATGGTGGGTGGTGGTCAAGCTCTGGCCGATCATTTGCTTGGCTTGACAAGCCTCGGACAGCTGCACGAGGCCGGGCTATCTCCACGATCCTCAAGCAGCTCCCCCACCTTGAGATTTTGAACTTAGTTTCGCCAGCATCCTCTACGATTCGTTGGGCCTGTCAACTATTGACGCACGCTGACATAGCTAGGTAGCTTCGTAGCTTCGAAGCTACTCCCACGAGCTTCTCGGTTTGCGTCTAAACTATTAGTCCCAGTCGAGGGTAGCTACCTCAGGTAGGTACTTATAAATGCGATGACGAGCCACCATGCCTGGTTCAAGAAGCTTCTTCTAGCTCTACTCCTACCTTAGCTGTTCAACATGTACTGGATTCTAGCTCTCTTGCCCATCGTGGCACTCTCCTCGCCAACTCCTCGGCGACGACGACAGTCTTCCCCGGAGCTACTGTCCGATATTGAGACAATCCAGCAGTACTGGGGTCAAATCACCCCGTACGCTGACAACGTCGACAACTACTTCGGTGTGGAAAACGTCGGCCTGCCAAATGGCTGTCAAATTGAGCAAGCCCATCTTCTCGAGCGCCATGGAAGTCGATTCCCCACAGCCTACTTCGATGACGCTCTCAACGATGAGAACTTCGCTGCCAAGGTCCACAACTGGACTGAGCAGAACCCTTCCCACGGCTTTACTGGTCCACTCGAGTTTCTCAATTCCTATCGATATCTCCTTGGCGAGGGAGAACTTGTCGGTCAAGGTGCCGCCCAGTCCTTCGAGGCTGGAGTCACCTTTTGGCAGCGATATGGCCGTATACTCTTCAACGCAACGGCGGGTCAACTTGCATACAATGGAAGCTTTGCCAATGGCACCGCCCGACCAAAGCCAGTCTTGAGGACGACGGGACAAGGGCGCATACAAAACAGCCAAATAAACTGGGCTCTTGGCTTCTTCGGATCGAGCTTTGAGGAGGTGCCCAACCCAATGTTTGAGAATGTCACTCAGCCGTTCAATGTGGTGGTTATTCCAGAAGGCGGGACAGAGAATAACACTCTCGCTTCTTATGACAGCTGTCTCAATGCCTATAATCTCCCGTTGGGGGCAAATCAATCCCTGCAGGCAATAGGATATCTTGGAGACCTCGACCTGTTGTCATATCTCCCAATCTATCTCAGTGACGCTCAGAAGCGACTGTCTCAATATGTCCCCAGTGGGTTCAACCTGACTGTCAATGATACATATGCTTTGCAGTGAGTATCCGAGGCCTCATTTGGATTACGAGCTAACAGCGTCCTAGGAGCATATGTGCCTATGAAACGAATTACCTCGGCTCGTCTGAGTTCTGTTCACTCTTCACCGAGAACGAGTGGGCTGGATTTGAAGCGACTCTCGAGCAGGAATACTATTACGACTATGCTTGGGGAAACCCAACAGGCCGAGCTCAGGGTATCGGATACTTGCAAGAGCTCATGGCCCGCCTCACCAACCAACTCATTACGTCCTCCAATTCGAGCGTCAATAGTACCATTACAAACAACACACGTGATTTCCCCCTCGGGCAGAAATTGTATGCGGATTTCAGCCATGACGATATTATCATTTCTGTTCTTACAGCAGCATCGATTGATTACTTCCGAGATCCGCCATCGTTAACAGAATACCCACCAAACCCTGATCGTCACTTCATTCTCTCACATCTAACCCCCTTTGCAGCAAGACTGGTGACCGAAGTCATTGGCTGCGGGGCAGAGAATCCGAATCCTCAATCTACAGCTCGGACGTATTACACGCCTACACAGTATGGTTACAACCCTCAGAACGCCACACACAAATTCATCAGAATGAGGCTCAATAACGGAATAATACCACTTTCGAGTGTGCGAGGTGGACACTGTGGCAATCGCACGGATGGATTGTGCCCCTTCAACGCTTTCGTCGAGAGTCAAGCAAATGCCTACAACCTAAGCAACTATGATTATGTCTGTTTCGCAAATTATACGGTTGACTACCCGAGCAATGTGCCAGATTATGATGGGACACTTTTCAACGGCACAAGCTCTGGCAAATAGCTCGCGCAACATCCCAGGAAACATATATGACGGCCGATAATATGTGTGGCCTTCAAAGCCCTTAGTCAGCGCGCCAAATAGTTATGAACCCATGAAAATTATACCTTGATAATGTGAGGGCAGTCAAGTCTGCCAAGCCTAGTATTGTCATCGTCTATGTCGCTAGCTTATTTTGAGTGATCCTTGCTGACTCTTCTTGACCAATACCAGGGTGGTAATTAGGTACCTCAGGTAATAAGGATGTGTGAATAAGGCCTTGAAAGAAATAGTGCGCAATCCACAGCCTGAGAAGCTCGTTCATCAGAGCCTCGTGCGGGGAACCACCAATCATCGGCACAAATAGTGACGACAACGCCAGGTCGGGATTTGCCCGAGGCAGCTTGGTAAAGCTTACAGATTCGCCATTTACTAATCTAGTACTGAGTACCTCTTGGTGTGGCCTGCCATATTTCGGAGACTAATACGACTAACGAGAGACAACACTTGATATTCTGGTAAAATACCATATGCTTCGAACGCTGCAAGCAAAACTTCACATCTCACCCGCTGTCCTCCCACCCTCCACCTCCTTGATATCAACACGCGCACTCAAGATGGACTCGTCGCTTCATCCGCTGTCTGGCATGTACAAGCCTCATCAGCTGAAGGCTCTTTACTACGGACCTGATGTTGTCAAGAATCAGCTCCTCGCTGTGCTCCCGAAGGAGACTTCTAAAGCGTTTATCATCACGGGCAACTCGCTTGCCACAAAGACGCCGTTAATCAAAGATCTAGAATCTCTACTGTCTTCTAAGCACCATGCTGGGACATTCAGTAACATCAAGGAACACGCCCCGGTCGCCCAGCTAGATGAAGCCACCGAGCAAGTCAAGGCGGACGAGACGATTGATACCATTATCTCCGTCGGCGGTGGATCACCCATCGACAGCGCCAAAGCCATTACCTACCGTGTCAACGAGGTATCGCAGAAGTGGCTAATTCATATCGCGATCCCAACTACGCTCTCTGCAGCCGAAGGCACGGCTATGGCTGGATACACAAAGTCCGACGGTGTCAAGACTGGCATCGCTCACCCGAACGTCTACCCTTCATATATTTTCTACGATCCTAAATTCGGCCTGTATACCCCACCGAATCTATTTCTCTCCACAGGCCTAAGAGCACTAGACCACGCTGTCGAAACCCAATACCATCCCCAGGCGACCTGGATTCCAACGCGGCTCGTGGCGCTCAACGCCATCCAAGAGCTTTTCAGACTTTTACGGAAATATAAAGCCGACCCCAAGAACGAGGATCTCATAACCGGTTTATTCCTCGCCGCGTACGCCAGCCTGGGAGTTTTCGGGCAGAACCTCAAGACTGGGTTAGGCCTATCTCACTCTCTGGGGTACTCACTGGGCTCACCGTACGGCATCCCTCACGGTATCACTTCGTGCCTGACGCTGGGGCACGTCGTGAAACTAAAGGCGCGACAGTCGCCCGATAACGCCGAACAGATCGCAAAGATCCTGCCGTATATCTCGGAGCCGTCGAGTGGGGACAACCTCAAGGATAGCATCCTCGTGGGTGATAAAATCTTGGGGCTGGTGCAGGACTTGGGCCTCAGGACAACTTTGACGCAGCGGGGAGTCGGGAAGGATCAGCTGGACATCATCTGTGCGCGAGCAACTGGTGGTTTGATGCCGCAGAAGGAGAAGACCAAGGAAGAAGAGGAAACCCTAAATGCCGTAAGGACGCTCGTTGAGGGTCTTTGGTAGTGAGGAGTAATCACACTGTTGCACGCACTGCTCATGCTTTTACGGAGTGCGGAGCCTTTTGAACACGAACAACGCCCCGAGTTCATGATTTTGCTCAACAGATCTTAGTTCACATATTGTACGCTCCAGGTGGCTGGTTCAATTCTTTTGTTGACAAAAGATGCATGGAGTACTAACTACCTTTGCTGTTCCTGTAGATGTGAGTGCGCACTCGGGAAAGGACCAAGGTGTCCGCAGGTGCACTTCGTCGCCCCATCGAGGACAACTTGCACCTCCGTACTAAGGTTCTTCTTAAGGCACTATAACGACTTATTCTACCTCACCTTCCTGTGGTCTGTTCCGATCCGAACCGCTGCGTAGCACTGGCCGAGGGAGTTCCCTGACGAGTGGGTGGTAATGCGGAGGTAGCCCGTTGGCGACTTCCTCCCTGTGCAATGCAAGCGGCGAGGGGGTTCTCAATCACAACATGAGCATGATTTGTCGTATCCTTGTCGATGGTATGCTATATATTGTCAACCACTCCGATTGCCGTACGATCCTGAAGCCGATGTGAAACCACCATGCGGCGTCTTGCATAGAGAACACAACAGTCCCCTCTCCGTCAGCCCATACCGGGAGGTTAATCGTAGAGTTTGAAAGTTGGATGGTCAATTTGTGCCAGAAGCTATCTCATCGACCGTATTTACATCCTTTGAATTGGGACTGCGCCCATTGAATAGCAGCCAGAATTGCGGTGCCCGTCTCGAGAATTCCCATGTACCTAATGTTCCTCGGTGCTTCGCCACCGTTTTCTCATTTTTCTCCTTCGTACGCAGAAGTAACCACCAGAATGTGTGGTTCGGCAGCCTACGACGCCGCTCTGGTCCAACATTCATCGTAGTAGATTCTAGCTTGTATCACAAATCTGGATTGTTCAAAAGTGCAGGCGCTTCGTTCTATGCTCCATGCGAGAGGGCGTCCAAACCATGGTTGAGGTGAGGTGTAAGGAAAAGCCATACGGGTCCAGATTGAGCGCGGCTTGGCACATATTGATCAACCAGATCTTATCGTCGAGGTATTGATTAAGCCAATGCCTTCCCACTTTTCCAGAACAGGTAGATACAACTGAAGTTGCCGATCCACCAGGACAAGCTCCTAATCCAGGAATGCTTCCACCTCCCCACGAACAGGTAGGCCACAACATACACAATCCTTGCGATCGAATATATCGCGCAAACACGGTTGATCGTTTGGCTGGGAACCTTGCTGACCGTTGCAAACAAGATGCATCCGAGGAAAACGGGATAGTTCTCCATAGAATTGGCATGGGCTGCTTCATTGCGTTTCAATCGGTTGAGCTGCTCTCGAGTGATTTTGCCATCCTGGACAGCCTTTTCTCCAAACCGAGCAAGGTCTTCTCGTGGATTGACGTTGTGATCGAGCCCGTATCTCTGTTTGAGTGCGCGTGACGAGGTGAGGATGTGGGCCCATATGAAATGGAACATCGCATAGTACGGGGCATAGTTTGCTGTGGTGATGCCTTCACCTGCGTGCAAGCCAAGTGCCGTTGCCATGGTAGACATACTGAGATACTGTCGAAAATTATGGTTGATTCTAATACCAAGTCGAAAAAGGTTGGCTAAGTACGGAGGACTCCGTAGAGCCTTATAAAAAGAGCTGGGAAGCTGCTGGCGCTGTCAACAAGGGGGTCTCAAATTGCGAATTAGGCGCCCCGGTGCTGAGGATTAAGCCTCGTCCCTGGGTATTGGCGCTCAGAAAAACATTGCGTGTTCGATAATTATTAATAGTAGCTCACAAATCTAAATCCCCTCCTCAGACTCAGTCCAGTCTTCTTTGAGTTGCTCGATGCCCCGTCCCGGTTTTGACGTGGGTCCAGCGCTGTACTTGCCAAGGATGCCACCCTGGCCGTGCGTCAAAGTCCTCGAAATTCTCGAGCGCTCTCATTGTGCCCACAGGCGTAGAACGCCAACGTATCTCGAGGATATTGATGTCTGACTGCAAGTTGAAGAAAGAAGAAAGCTTCGCACTTGATGTGAATCATGTTATCTCAGGATGCTGTTTGCTAGCATCTCGTAATTAGGAGTAGAGTCTATTTAGCTCTTGACGCTGGCTGCAGTGACTCTCCCTGAGAGGGTTTATTGGGCCAAATTTCAAGTTCTCAAACTTCAACCACTTTTTGGCGTTTGATTAAATGTTTACGAAAGCACCTGTTCAGTTTAGAGCCATATGCTCCGCCGTATAGATTATCTATCACTCATAATGCGCCACCGTATATTTTGTGCCGAGGCATGTCACCAAAAGTTTAGTCATCACGACCCCAGCTTTGAGGAGAACGGCTAAATCGCCCTATCAGCATCTATTAAACATGTTCACCTATTCAGAGTACGGAGTAATGCAGACCCTTATGAAGCTTCATCATTTATCATCATCGGGGACGCCGACATTGGATGCCTAGGAGCACTTGAACACAATACGGGAGTGCTTTAAAGTCTTCTCCTTATATTTCTATCTAACTCTTTTGATTTCACAACCCACCCAAAGAAGAGCCTTGTCCGCCTGCAGCAACAAACAAGTCGATTTTTCAAGCTTACTGGTACTTGCCAAAAAGCCACCATGGCCTCGACATACCAGACAGTCACTCTTGCGAAACGGCCGAAGGACAACATCGTGCCCGGGGAGACGTTCAAGCTCAACAAGAACAACAAAGCCCCTGTTGCGGCTGATCTCAAGGATGGAGAGGTCATCTTCGAGTCGAACTACCTCAGTGTTGATCCCGCCATGCGTGGCTGGCTCAATGACACCAGATCGTATATCCCACCAGTGCAGATCGGCGAGATCATGCGAGGAGGCGCCATTGGCACGATCAAAGCTAGCAAAGACCCCAATTTCCCTGTGGGAAGCTATGCGTCTGGGCTGGTGGGCTGGTCCGAGCTGGCGGTCGTCAAGGGCAAGAATCTGGAGAAGGTCCATGTGCCGAAGGGTGGGAGACTCACTGATTCTATGGCTGTGCTTGGTAAGTTCCTCTTCTATCCTGAAACGCTTCGAAATACTAGGGCTCGAGATATGCTCATGATTCGTGACAGGAATCACTGGTCTTACCGCCTATTTTGGGCTGCTTAACGTTGGTAATGTCAAGGCTGGAGACTTCGTCGTCGTTTCTGGTGCGGCTGGTGCAACTGGCAGCGTTGCTGGACAAATCGCCAAGTTGAAGGGTGCTACTGTCCTAGGCATTGCTGGCAGTGATGACAAATGCCGCTGGTTGGTGGACGAGCTGGGCTTTGATGCCGCCCTGAACTACAAGGACCCAGACTATGCTAAGAAGTTCCGAGCAGCAACGAAGGTGAGCTAAGCAGGTTGCAACAGTCGACCATAGCTAACTGTTGTAGAATCTGATTGACGTGTTCTTCGACAATGGTGGGTTTATATAGCCACTATGGCGGTGATTCGATGCTGACAGTCTTCCAGTCGGTGGCGAAATTCTTGATATTGCCCTCTCAAGAGCGAAACCTCACGCCAGGTTCGTCATGTGCGGCGGTATGTTTGATGTTAGCGATTCTATCCAAGGCGAAGTGCTGACGATTTCTAGGTATAAGCCAGTATAACACTGCCGAGGCGCAAGGGCCAAAGGTATGGTCTCTTAACGAGTCCGCACGGATTAGCGTCACTGACACTTCTATAGAATTATCTGATGATTATCTCGATGCGAATAAGGCGAGTCTCCTCGTGGTATAGCTATACGATATGCTGACATTCAAGTAGGATGGAAGGCTTCATCGTCTTCGACTATGAGAAGGAATATCCCCGTGCCCTGAAAGATCTTGCACAGTGGCTTGCCGAAGGCAAAATCAAGCGAAAGGAAACTATCGTCAAAGGAGGCCTGCAAAATGCCGAGAGTGCACTGAGGGATTTATATGCTGGACGGAATACTGGTAAATATGCCTATTTTCCGTACGTCTGTTGCAGTCCAGCTAACACGCAACAGGTAAAATGCTTGTGGAAGTCAAGCCTATTGAAGAAAGCCTCAAGGCCTCATTGTAGATTATAGCAAATTGCTAGTCGCGGAAATGTCAATATAAAGTCTCAAGTTTGGTGTACTAACTACAGTGTCTTTCAATGTGCAGTTAGACATCATCATGCATTTCTTCAACAAAACCGTCTCCGCATCAACACTCGAAGGGGTAATTATGAAATGCTCCATAGCCCACTACAGTCTACCTTTCCAATACTACCCTAATGCGGGACATTTAAATATCATTTCGGTTGCACTGGAGATTCAATCATGTTCACTTAGCTCATTTACCTCGATCGTCTCTTCGTCGGCGCCCGTCTTAGTTGTCGCTGATCATGCTAAGTCCCAATCCATTACTCCCGTAGCTTGGCTATGCCAGCGTCTGCTATGCACAATTTGTTGCTGCGAATGTGTCCGCGTCAACTTTCAAAAACCCAATCTCGGATGGGGTGGGAGCCGATCCGTAAGTTTAATTAAAGTCCTCCAGCTGGCTCCTGGGCAGATAACTCACCGTCACGATAGCTGGGTATTTCACGCTGGAGACCATTACTCCATGACATACAGCACGAATGACAACATCACGCTCCTCCGGAGTCGTGTCCTCACGTAAGTGTACATTCAAGCGTGCAAAATCATACGACACACCTTCCAGTGTCAAGATAACTTAACTCAACTAGGTATCAGCGACTGGAACTCCGCGGATGTCAAACTAGCGTTCAAACCGCTAGACAATACATCCTACACCTACGATTTCTGGGCATCCGAGTTGCATTTCTTTCCGCTCAAAAACAAATGGTACATGATCTTCACGGCGGACGTGGACCCAGACTCTCCATCACCGATGCAGGACATGCTCTGCGACTTCAACTGCCCGGCCGTCAACCACCGAATGTTCGTGCTGGAATCCAGCACCGCCGACCCCTGGGAGTCGGAATGTTCCTTCAAGGCGGAGCTCGACACGTACGATCAGTTTGCCATCGACGGCACCTACTTCATGCACTCCACAGGGCTGTATCACGTGTACTCGTGCCGGGAGGGTAAGTACATCTCTTGGCCCGCGATGCTGTGCATCTCGCGGATGAGCGATCCGTGGACGGTGTCGAGCCCCGAATCCGAGCGGCAAGTCATCTCGCGGCCCGACCAGCCTTGGGAGAAGACCCCGTGTGATCGGACCGTCAATGTTCGCTTGTCGCCTAAGGAGGCCCCACAGCAGCTCGTCAACCCTTTCACGGGCCAGCAGTTCATCATGTACTCTGCTGCACGCAGTGACAATCGGAACTATTGCCTGGGCCAGCTGGAGTTGGTTGGCGGCGATCCTATAGATCCAGCCGCGTGGAACAAGCATACCGCAGGATGTGTGTTTTACGAGAATGCGGATGAGAATGTGCATGGTGTAGGACATGCGAGTTTCACGAACAGTCCGGATGGGACTGAAGACTGGATTGTTTATCATGGGATGAGGGATTATGAGAATGGGTGGTCTGCGCACACGATCAGGACACAGGAGTTTGGTTGGAATGAGGATGGGAGTCCAAATTTTCCTAGGCCCTGTGTTGGGCCCTTTCCTGTCCCAAGTGGCCAGTTGGTGGCGTTTAGCATGCTTCGATAGAGTGGCGGCTTGAGAGAATCATTTGACGCTCCCAGTCTCGAACTTCATGTTGGCAGACTGTCAACATCCAGCATGTGCAAATTCAAATCGTTCACATGCAGTGAGCCTGTAAAAAGGGGTCCACATCTGAAGGTTGTAATAATGCCCCAACAAGGTAAAGGTTTCCACGAGCCAATCAGAATGCACGAGGCTGAGCAAGTTACGGAGGAGACTTGAATCGAGCCACTCACATCGCTCAACCCCGCGATATGAGCACCGGACACAAGTTCCGTGAGCTAGAGACAACGACCCACCACACGGCCTGGTATCAGTTGACCAAGAAAAAATTTGTTCATAATGTACCTTTTTTATCTTGTAGCTTCCGACGCTCTCATCATCACTAACAATCCCCCCTCGCCGACTCGCTTTGATAGCGCGACGACAATCCGATGTCGTTAGCCCAGCACGTCTCTTCCGTTGAAGGCGTCGACCAAGAATATGACGAGTATGAGGATCTCCCTCACCTGGAGAGATTTCCTAGCCTCTCGTTGAGCTATGATCCTCTCCCTGTGACTGTGCATGACGCGGCCGCAAAGCTCGAGGCCCATCAGGCGGCGTATGAGGTGCCGCAGGCGCAACGGATCAGTAAGTGGAAGGAATACCATTTTAGAGATGAACATTTCCGATGTGCTGACGTTATGCGATCCTAGTGCAAATCGTGGTCGTGGTCGTCACCTGTGCAACGGCGTCGGGGGTCGTGTTTGGGTTTGACGCCCTCAAAACAATCCTTACGCAGGAGAAAGTCTACCGTGATTATTGTACTGACGAGGAGCTGCTGGAGGATGTGCGGCTTTGCTATCTCCAGGATCAAAGGTGAGGAAGGTTGCTCTTCTAAAGTAGTACCATGACGGCTGATATTCTCGAAGGCTCAATCTCACATTCGTGATTGCGTCTGTAACCACAAACGTCTCCGCTCTCTTGGTAGGAAGGATCCTCGACCGCTATGGGCCAAGGGTGTGCGGCATCATCAGTTCCATTCTGCTTGTACTTGGGAGCCTCGACATGGCGTTCGCCACGGCCCTCCCCTTCGATGCATACATGACTGGCAGCTTCCTCCTCTCACTAGGGGGAACATTCAGCTTCGTGCCGTCATTTCACATATCGAATGCATTTCCCCGCTTCCAAGGCTTGATTCTGGCTCTCATAACAGGAGCATTTGACGCATCTGCGTCTGTCTTTCTTATCTTCCGGATCCTGTACCAATCGTCTGAGGGAAGCTTTTCAGTGCGGCGGTTCTTTCTTCTGTTCCTCATGGTCCCAGTCTTCATATTTATCACGCAGCTGTTGATCATGCCGAAACACAGCTACGAGACGCGAGCAGAGCTAACCAGCAAAGTGGAGCTGGCAAGCGACCCCACGCAGGACCTGCACGATAGCGATGAGGAGTTGGACAGCGCCGCGGACATGATGCGCGTGCGCTCAGAACGAGCCATCCGGAGAAGACAGTCCATCGCGTCGATCAACGAGCTGCTCGGCGATCAGGCCGAGAGGAACGAGTATGAGATGAAAGAAGGCTTAAAGCATACTACCAGCGGCGTCTGGGGCGTCATGCACGGTATCCCTGCGCTGCAGCAGATCATGTCCCCTTGGTTCATCCTCATCACCTTGTTCACTGTGTTGCAAATGATGCGCTTTAATTTCTTCATTGCCACGATCTGGTCGCAGTATGAGTTTCTGCTGGATTCCGCAGAGGAGGCGACCAAAGTGATTGAGTTCTTCGATATCGCTCTCCCTATCGGCGGTGTCGTTACTGTCCCCTTCATTGGCGTGCTCTTGGACAATTCAAGTACAGTTTCCGTGTTGAATCTGTTGGTCTTGTTGAGCACTGTGATAGGCATTCTTGGCGCAGTGCCTACTCGCTGGGCCGCATATGCAAATGTCTGTCTTTTCTGTGTTGTTCGTCCTCTGTACTACTCTGCAATGTCGTAAGTTTCCCCCAACCCCTGAGCCCCAAGATTTCCCACCTTCATTCCCCACCTACCGGTGACGCTGACACTCATCCTCACAAACACAGCGACTACACAGCCAAAGTCTTCGGGTACGCCACCTTCGGCACCGTGTACGGTACGATAATCTGCTTGTCAGGACTCTTCACGTTTCTACAATCCGGACTCCAGGCCTTGCTCCACAACACCTTCGAGAACGATCCCGAGCCTATGAACCTCGGCCTCGCGACCGCCGGCCTGGTCTTAGGGATATCACTGGTCATGTATGTCGACATCAAAGGTCGCGCGATTCAGAGGGAAAAGGCTCAGTCAGCGGGTAGAACTGTTGGTGCTGCCCCTGTTGCCAATGGTGGTGATGAGGCAAGGTGGACTGGAGGCTTATTTTTGCCTGCTTCTTCGCCTGCGAAAAGAGGAGCGATCAGTGATGATCCTGAAAGGCAGGCGCTTTTGCCGCCACGGCCCCTGAGGCATACGCTTAGCAGCGATCTCTCAACGGTGCAGGAGCGAGTGGAGCCGTGATTCCCCCTCTTTCTGAAAAGTATTGTAACTGGGCACATAACACTCCAACAGTAGGAGGAATGATCTGGGGATTTAGCGTGTTTGTAAATCGCAATTGTACAGAAAGAATAGTAACAATAATATGAAGGCACGATCTCAGGTTTCATTTCTTCTCACCAGTTATGCCTAAGAAGTTACGTCTTCTTCTTCTTCTTCGCAGCCCAATCCATGCCCGCGCCGAGAACCTCCTGGCCCCGTGCGAGCGACCTGGCCTGCTCTTCACCGAGCCACTGGCTCTCGAGGCGATTGATATTGTCCTCGATTTCCCAGCCGCGGCCGCCCTCGACGTAGATGGCCTTGCCGTTCATGTCGGCGTCACAGGCCACGCCAGCGATGATGGTTGCGACGTCGCGCGTCTCGTTGATCGGTAGCCCCGCCACCCGCCACATGCGCTCGATCCCCGCCGTCATCGCCGTCGGCACCATCCACGGGCAGATCGCGTTCACCCGGATCCCCGTCGTCGGCGGCAGGTACAGTCGCAGCGCCCGCATGAGGCCTAGGATTCCGTGCTTCGTTGCCTATGTTGGTGCGAGGTTGGGTTTGGTTAGTTACCTTTCTGGCAGGGGCAGAGGGGTCGGGGTGGGAGGGGTGGGAATGGTGAGGTTACTTGGTAGACAAATAGGCCGGGTGACTCCTTGAATCCTGCGACGGAGGAGATCAGGGTTAGGGATTTGTCGTCGCCGTCTTGTCGTCCTTGCCGGAGGTACACCGATGCTATCCTCGCGAAATATAGGGAGCCTAGAAGATTGACGTCCATGACTTTACTTGTAGGAACCTGATGACGTGGCGAAAAGAATCAGTATTCGTCAGGATAGCGAGGCAGACCTTTGTATTCTAGGGACCTGGTGAAGGCAAAACTCACGGTGCGGATTGTATCGAGATCTAGCGTTGGGTCAAACCAGTTGCCAATCTCGATGATGCCAGCACACGAGACGGCGCTATCAATGCGGCCGTACTTCTCGAGACCAGCCTGGAAGAGTCCTAGCACGGACTCGTACTTCGTCACATCTGTGGCGACAAAATGAACGCTTACTCCTTGAACCTGGGATACCTCATTTGCGAGAGCTGTGCCGGCCTTTTCATCCAAGTCTCCAAAG
>Ga0105239_10003503_pt1 | contig 19212 bp, 23 predicted proteins | sample KBSC44metaG_FD_92761 | JGI IMG/M metagenome (GOLD analysis project Ga0105239, IMG submission 92761) | Corn rhizosphere microbial communities from Kellogg Biological Station, Michigan, USA - KBS C4-4 metaG | ecosystem: Host-associated > Plants > Roots > Rhizosphere > Soil | place: Michigan, USA...
CAGCACGATCCCGGAAATTGCGAGAGGTCGATCCGGGCGATGATCGATCGCACCAGCCTGCGGGCTGAACGATAGAAATGGCGTATGAGCCCCGGCATTCTCGCCGGGGGCAAGCCAAGGCTCTCGATGTCGGGGCTCTTCATATCGAGCCTCTTCGTATCAAGCCTTACGGTATAGTGGGACACGCGCCTCTCCGATGCTGTGCGGCCCTTCTAACGCGGCCGGCATGGAGTTGCGTTGATCTGCCGCAAAGGATCCCGGCTAATAGTCGCCGGGGTTCATGATCATCGGACTCGTCGTATTGGCGGGTGCGAGCGCGCTGCTGGCGCTGTCGCGCAGGAAGTGGTCAAGCGTCGCCTGGATATTCCCCTTGACCGAGTCGGGCCCGCGATCGCTCATGTCGGTGTGCTGAGCGCCGGTATTGACGATGTCGATACCGAGCGCCTTGGCCTCCTCCGGCGTCGGCAGCACGCCGGGATCGGTCTTGAAATGCGGATCCTTCGAGCGGAACGACAGGATCTTCATGTGGTCGCTCAGGACGAAGGGCACCCGGAGATTGTCGAGCGTGATGACCTTCGACACGAGCTCTGGATGTTGCTGGGCCACATACATGGAGACATCGCCACCATTGGAGTGACCGACCAGCGTGATGTGGTCGTAGTCGGCATTCTGCTGTCGGCCCTTCAACGTGTTCAGCACGAAGAGAATGTTGGCCTCGCAACGCATATAGACCTCGCGCCGGCCGACATATTTCTGGCCGACATGGGTCATCAGGGGCGGATCACTCGGCAGGTCCTGCTGGATGCTGGCGACGAGATAGCCGCGCGCCGCAAGCACGTTGGCGAGGAAAGAGTACTCGGTGGCCTTGACCGTGTTGCCGTTGCTGATGATGGCGACCGGAAGCTTCCAGAGGCCGAGATTGGCCTTGGTCTCGTAATCGCGCCGGACCGCGATCTCGACCGAGATCGGCCGTTGACGCGATGCGTCGAACAAGGACAACACCTCGTGGCGGATCGCGAATTTGCTGACGATAATGTACTGGCCTGCCGCAAGGACGCAGAGAAAAGCCAGAACTGCAAAAACCCTCTTCATGGTTCCGTCTCAATCACTTTTGACTGAACATGGCTATTGAAAACGGCCGGATCGAGCGATCGTGACCAGGCTACGGGATTAAATTTAGGCAAGTCTGTGAGGAAGGTCCCCAAAGGGCCGCATCGCGGCGACGCCGCGGCTAGCTAAAGGCAGCCACCTCTGCCGCGCTCGGGGCAAAGCCTGAAGGCGCTCGACAGGGTGAACAGGAACCGAGGGCTGCGGCGCTCATTGTCGGGCGCTCGGTAGCTCAAGGGCACGGCCACGCCGAAATCCGCCGTAAGATCCTTCGGCAGGAAAAACCGCAAGCCGGCGCCGGCTGAGGTCAGCGCCAAGCCGTCGCTCAGCCGGTAACCGTCGTTCCAGACGGCGCCGGCGTCGCTGAAGGCGTAGAGCTGATAGCCGCTCCAATAGCGGTAATTGAGCTTCTGGTCGAAGCGAACTTCGAGTGAGCCGGCAAGACCATTGTCGCCGCTAATCTCGGCCGCACCATAGCCGCGGCCGAAGGCTGCACCACCGAGATAGAATTGCTGGGAGGTGAACAGCGGCCGCGATGCGGTCTGGCTCGCCGCGGACAGTTTCAACGACCAGGCGTCAGTGAGTGTCTGGTAGCGCGTGAACCAGACGTTCAGCACCGAGAAATTCGATGACGCGCCATCGCGCGACAACAGATCGTCATTGAAATGCGAGGCGCCCAAGATGTCGAGGCCCTGGCGGAAGCTCACCGTCGCGTAGTTGGTGCCGCCAAAATTGTCCTGCAGCCTATAGTCGGCGGTGAGGCTGGCGGTCCTGATATGGTCGTTGTACCAGGGGCCATAAAGATCGTGCTCCGATACATTGCTGTAGGTCGTCGCCGCAGTCACGGTGAGCGTAGACGATTGCGTTTGGAGCGGGACGATGCTGGCCCGCAGCTCGAACGCTTCGGTCGTTGTGATGTCGCTGGCGAGGCGGCGCGCGTCACCGGGCCTGACCGCGCTGTACAACACGGAGCCGCCAAGCCTCACGCCGTCAACGCCAACCGGAGCATCATAGGACAGCCGCGAGAAGCCGAGCTCGCGGGGGTCGTTGGCGATGGTCGACAGGTTGACGGCGAGGGTGTCGCCCGGCGTGAGATAGGAGTTGAAAGCGCCCGTCGCATAGGTCTGCCACGGACCGACCGATGACGAGCCGAGATTGTCCAGGCCGAACGATGTGAAGATATGCCACGTCTTCACATACACGGTGAGGCGGAAGCGACCGGTCGTACCACCGATCTCCTCCAGCGCTGTATCGGCGATCCGGACACCCGGCCGGCCGTTGATGAGGTAGAGCTGGCGTTCGAGCGTTGCGAGGCGCGACGGCTGCTCGGCCAGGATCGGCCCGAGCATCGGCCTGATGCCAAACTGCTCGGCGCCGTCGCCTTTCAGCTCGGTTTCCACAATGGCGCCTTCGATCACCTCGATCCGGACGTGACCGTCTGCGATGTCCTGCGCGGGTACGATCGCCCGGCTCAGATGGAAACCTTGGGTGCGGTAAAGATCACTGATCGCACCCGCGATCGCGGCCAGATCGGCCTGCGAGACCTGCTTTCCGAGATAGGACTGGTAGACTGCGGCGATGCGATCGTGGGGGATCACGTGGGCGCCGCTGACGTTGAGGCCGCGCAGCACGAATTGTGGCCTGGTATCCCCACCGGTGTTCGGCTGGACGACTGAGGGCAACTTCACCCGTGGCCGGCCAAGGGATTCCTGCTCGGTTTGGTTTTCAAAATGTTTCTCGGGCTGACGAGGATCGAATCCCGGCTGGTTCGCCTGTTGCGCGAATGCTTGCGGCATTCCCGTAAATGTCGGCCCGAAGAGCACTAGTGCGGCAGCAAGATACCGGCCGGCGACGCAGCACGCAGACCATTCTCCGTAGTTTGACGGAGAGGTCGCGTGGTGCCGGTAAGGATTTGGTAGCCGCATGATTTTTCATAATTTTTTATGGTCAATGTTTGGTTAATGGGCACGCCCGCCTGGCCTGTTCCCGCTAAGCCAATGTTGAGTGATTTCGGATACGCCTGAGGCTCGAAATAACTCAGACGGAGGCTCATCATGCTTGTCCGAATTGGAGTGCGGTGCGCCGTGATGGCCGCGCTGATCCTGGGAGCGGTGTCGGGGGCGTCCGCTTCAGATGACGGCGTCTGGTCGGTCAGCAAATCGTCGGGTGAGGTCTGGCTCGCGACCAGCGGGGCGCAGCAGGTCTCGTTGAATCAGCAAGAGACGCTGAAGCCGGGCGATACCATTCGCACCGGGCGTAACGGCCGCGTGCTGCTCGTTCGAGGCGAAGAGACAATTCTGATCTCTCCCAACTCAGTGGTCGGCGTGCCGGCCGAGAAGAAGGAGGGACTTTCGACCACCATCATCCAGCAGGCGGGTTCGATCCTGCTCGAGGTCGAGAAGCGCAACGTCAAGCATTTCGAAGTCGAGACGCCATATCTCGCCGCGGTGGTGAAGGGCACGCATTTCAGCGTCACGGTGGGTGCGGGCAGCACCAAGGTTGGCGTGCTCCGTGGCCAGGTTGAAGTCTCCGATTTCAAGACCGGCCAGATCGCGCAAGTGATGCCGGGCCAGGTGGCCACTGCTTTCGAGCACGGCAAGTCCGGTCTCAGCCTGAGCGGCTCCGGCACACTCAATCCGATCGAGCAAGGCAAACCGCGCGCTTCGACGATCGAGCGCGTGCCCGTGCCGAAGTCGGGCTTGTCGGTGCCGCGCAATGCGGCGAACGGCGGTGCGATCCATGCGCTTGGTGCAATCAACAAGGGTGTCAAGGTCGCCAATGCGCCAACGCAATCGCGTCACGCAGGTGGAGTTCACGCGTCCAGGCCCGGCGTGGTGCACATCTCGAGCTCGCTCGGCGAGGTCAAGCTGAATTTCCACAAGGTCACCCACGGCCTCGCTCACAACGCCGTTGCGTCAGGGCAGGTTCGCAATGTGAACGCCAGCGCCGACACAGTGTGGGGTGATAGCAAGTCGAGCACGACCACCGCGACTGCTAACAGCTCCAGCGTCACGGCAGTGAGCGTGAGCACCAGCGGGTCGGCGGCCAGTGCTTCGTCGACCTCCTCGGCGTCGTCGAGCGTGGCAACGACAGCTGCGACAGTCGCCAGCACGGTCGACACGGTCACCGAGAGCCTTTCGACGACGGTCTCAGCCGCGACTGGAAACGGCAAGGGCAACCAAGGTAACGGCAACGGGAATGGCGGCGGCAACGGCAGCAACGGCCACGGCCATGCCTACGGCCACAGCAAGTAAGGCGATTTCCTAGGGGACGAGGGGGCGCGCCCGTCGACAGCGGGTGCGCGGGAGGATCGGGTGAAACGCTATCGGCCGCATATCCTTGTTGTGATCGCGCTAGCGGTCGTGCTGTCCACGGGATGGCACGGCGCGCTGCGCAACGCTCTCACCGATCTCCGCTTTGCCTGGGAGTCGCGTTCCGCTACCGGCAACGTCGTCGTGGTCGCCATCGATGCTCCTTCGATCGATCAGATCGGCGTGTGGCCCTGGCCGCGCAGCCTGCATGCCGACCTCCTGCACAGGCTCGAGGCCGCAGGCGCGCAGGATGTGGCCCTCGACATCGATTTCAGCTCGCCGTCTGATCCGGCTGCTGATGAAGCCTTCCTCGCCGCACTTCGGGACGTTGGAGGCTCAACGATTCTGCCGTCGTTCAAGCAGCCGACGCCCAATGGCGCAGGGGCTCACGTCAACCGTCCCCTGAAGTCGTTTGGCAACCAGTCATGGCCGGCCGTCGTCAATGTCGCGATTGAATCCGATGGGCTCGTTCGCCGTTATCCGATTGCGGAGAAGCTTGGCGACGACGTTCAGCTGCCGTCGATGGCTGTCGTGCTGGCCGGGCAGGACGCCAATCGGCGGCCGCCGTTCCTGATCGACTTCAGCATTCGGGCTGCTTCCATTCCTGTCGTTTCCTATGTCGATGTGCTGCGAGGCGATGCCGCGGCGCTCGACAAGCTGAGAGACAAGAAGGTCATCGTCGGTGCCACGGCACTTGAGCTGGGCGACCGATTCAGCGTTCCCAACGGCCGCATTCTGGCCGGACCCGTTCTCCAGGCGCTGGCCGCAGAATCGGTCCTTCAGAGCCGGATGCTGCGCTGGACATCCAATGTCGGCATGTTCGCGGGCCTTGGCGTCATCTGCCTGCTGATGATGTATTCGTGGCGCCGCGTCGGACCAGGGGGCCGCGTCGCGATCCTGGTCGCAGCCGGAGCCGGCATCGAACTCGCTGCGGTCCTTGTGCAGCAGCGTTGGCCGCTCGTCATCGACACGTCGCTCCTCCACATCGCGATCATCGCCTATCTCACAGCGATCGCGCTGGACGAGATCGATTTCCGCAGCCTCTTGGGACGTATTGCCGAAAGCCGCTTTCATCGTATCGCGATGTCGCTCGGCGATGGTCTGGTCTGCACCGATGAACATCACCGGATCACGGTCTGGAATCCGGGCGCCAGCGCGATCTTTGGTTACATGCCGACCGAAATCATCGGCCACCCCTTCGAAACGCTCTGTGCGATTGCGGCGGAAGCCGGCACGAAAGCCTTCGCCATCCGCGACGCTGCACGCCAGGCGCTGCTGGTCCCCGGGGGCGCCGTGGTCGTCGAATTCGAGGGCCGGCGCAAAAATGGTGAAACCTTCCCGGTGGAGGCAAGCTTCTCGGGGTGGCAGGGAACAGACGGATTCCAATATGGCGCGATCCTGCGCGACATCTCCGTCCGCAAGCGTGAAGCCGAGCGCGTCAGGTATCTCGCTGAGCATGATGCGCTGACAGGTCTTGCCAATCGAAATACGCTGCATGCAAAGCTGGCCAAACTGATCGATGCTGCGGAGCGGCGGTCTTCAGAGGTGGCGTTGCTCGTGCTGGGGCTCGACGGCTTTCAGCGGATCAACGATATGCTCGGCCATTCGGCCGGAGATCTGGTCCTGCAGGCCGTCGCCGAGCGCCTGCGAACTGAGGTCGGCGGCAAGGCGGTCGTCGCCAGGCTCAGTGGCGACGAATTCGCGATTGCGCTCGATTGCGCCGGGGCGGGCGAGGCGATTACTGCGTTCGCCGAGCGGATTGCGCGTACATTCGAAGCGCCGCTCGTCACGATTACACGCCAGCACCGGATCAAGATCAGCATCGGCGTTGCCGTTTATCCGGAAGGCGGACTGACCGCGGATGACTTGCTGAGCAATGGCCACCTTGCGCTGACCAAGGCAAAGCTGAAGCAGCGTGGCAGCCTCGTGATCTTCGAGAACGCCATCAGGCAGGAGCTGGAGAGCCGGCTGACGCTAGAGAGTGAACTGGCGCATGCGGCGGACCGCGGTGAGTTCGAGCTGTTCTACCAGCCGCAGCTTCGCCTGATCGACGGCAGCCTGGTCGGGGCGGAAGCGCTGATCCGCTGGCGACACCCCGAGCGCGGCTATGTCTCGCCGGGAGAGTTTATGCCGGTGGTCAACTCCTCGGCTTTGTCCGAGCGGATCGCAGGCTGGGTGATGGAGACCGCCACCCGGCAGGCGCGTGCCTGGGAGTTATCGGGCAACAACGTCCGCGTCGCCATCAACCTTTCGCCGTCGCAGCTTTATTCCGGCGATCTCGCGGATTCGGTTGCTGAGTTGCTGAAAAGGACAGGCCTGTCGCCCTCGCTGCTCGAGCTTGAAGTGACCGAGGACATCCTGCTGCACGACGAGAGCCGGGTGCTCGATATGTTCAAGCGGATCCAGCAGCTCGGCGTCCGCATCCTGTTCGACGACTTCGGAACGGGCTATGCAAGCCTGAGCTACCTGAAGAAGTTCCCGCTCGACGGCCTCAAGATCGACCGCTCGTTCGTGCTTGACCTGCTCGCAGATTCCGACGACGCCGCCATCGTGGGATCGACGATCGGCCTCAGCAAGCAGCTTGGCCTCACAGTCGTCGCCGAAGGTATTGAAAACCGCGCGACCGCAGACTTCCTGGTCAGCATGGGTTGCGAGGAAGGGCAAGGCTACTTCTTCGGCCGTCCGATGCCTGCCGATGCATTCGAGAAGCAGTTCTTGGCTGCCGAATTCGAAGCCGTCAGCGCGGCCTGAGCTCTTCCGTTCCGATCCTTAGCGACGGCGTGCAACCGCCACGCCAAAGAGAAAAGCGACGAACAGGCTGGCGAGAGGCGCCTCGCGCGTGATGGCCGCCACTGTCGACAATGGTCGTCCCGGCTTTCGCGCTTCATTGATCGCGACAGTGAGGCGATCGACGGCCGCGCGCAACCCTCCAGCGACCTCGCCGATGGTGTGAGACACGTCGGTGGCTGCATCGATGGCGCGCTCGGCCATGCCGGGCTGGGGATTGGGCTGCGGTATGTCCGTGCTCAAGCTCGCGACCTCCAGGCCTGACGGAAAACTGAGGCCGGCACCTTTGGCTATCCGCGCGTGCGCTCGTTTTGAACAGCGGGCCCGAAGACCTTTGGCTATCCGCGACAGGCGCCGTTTTGAACGGCGGGTGCCGGCCTTGCTGGGAAAATGCGGTGCGCGGGGTTTTGTTCCGGCTCCCCCGTGAAACGACGGGTGCGAATCTCTGTTACGCTGGTGCAGCCTCGCTGATCTCAGGAGATTGCCGTGACCGATCGGACCATTGCGGATCGAGCCCGGCGCATCGCGTTGCTCGGCGCGCCCATCGACATGGGCGCTTCGCAACGCGGCACCTTGATGGGTCCTGCGGCACTGCGGACCGCTGGCCTTTCAACCCTGCTTGAAAGCCTGGATTTCGAGGTCGTCGATTACGGCGATCTCGCCGTGGCCGAGATGAGGGATTTGGCCGACAAGCCGCCGGAGAAGGCCAATCATTATCGCGAAATCCAGCGCTGGACGCGTGTACTCAGCCGCCGCGGCTATGAGATCGCTCAAACCGGTGCGTTGCCGATCTTCCTCGGCGGCGATCACACATTGTCGATGGGGTCGGTCAACGCGATGGCGCGCCATTGGCAAGAGCGCGGACGAGAGTTGTTCGTGCTCTGGCTCGACGCGCATGCCGACTACAACACGCCGGAGACGACGCTTACTGCCAATATGCATGGCATGTCGGCGGCCTTCCTGTGCGGCGAGGCGGGTCTCGATGGCCTTTTGGGTGATGATCCACGCGCGTCGATTGATCCTGACAGGCTCGACCTGTTCGGCGCGCGTTCAATCGACAAGCTCGAAAAGGAGCTGATGCGGGCGCGCCGTATCAGGGTTGTCGATATGCGCCAGATCGACGAGTTCGGCGTCGCGGTGCTGATCCGCCGGGTGATCGAGCGCGTCAAGGCGAACAACGGCGTGCTGCATGTCAGCTTCGATGTCGATTTTCTCGATCCTTGCGTTGCACCTGGTGTCGGGACCACGGTGCCGGGAGGTGCGACCTATCGCGAGGCGCATCTGATCATGGAGTTGCTGCACGATTCCGGCGTGGTTGGGTCGGTCGACATTGTCGAGCTCAACCCGTTTCTCGATGAGCGGGGCCGCACGGCACGAACCGCGGTCGAACTGATCGGCAGCCTGTTTGGCCAGCAAATCACGGATCGGCCGACGCCAAGTAATGCGATCGCGCCGGGCGAGTGACGCGCGAGCCCTTTGTGCATTGCAAAGAATGGAACTACCGCCGCGGTCCACGGATTTAGGTCAGTCCTGATCGAAATCGCCTGCTTTTGAAACGTGCGCGAATTGCAAAAGCGCCTCGCGGGAGGTCTTATGCGGGCCAACGTTCAGCCGAGGGTTCGCCATGAGCAACACGATCGACACCCGCGACAAATCTGCGAGGGCCACTCGCCGGCGCTTTCTGCAAGGCAGCACTGCTGTGGTAGGTGGCGTTGTCCTCGGAGCCGATGTATCAGCTGCCGCCGAGACGGAAAACCTTCCTCCGAACGTTCCCGACTGGATGAAGGCGCCCGGCGATCCCATGGGAAGCCAGACCTACGGCGCGCCATCGCCGTTCGAGAAGGGGGTCGTCAAGAACATCTCGAAGAATCTCAAACAATACATCTCCGCATCGGGCCGCACGCCATTGCAGGAGCTCGACGGCATCATCACGCCGAACGGTCTGTTCTACGAGCGCCATCACGGCGGCGTTCCGACCATCGACCCGGCGCAGCATCGGCTGATGCTGCATGGCCTGGTCGAACGTTCCCTGATCTTCACCGTGGACGATCTACGACGTTTCCCGTCGGAGTCGCGCATCCACTTTCTCGAATGCTCCGGAAATCCCGGTTACACCAAACCCTATGGCAAGACGGCGTCGGATCTCGTCGGTCTCCTGAGCTGTGCGGAATGGACGGGGGTCAGCCTGAAACTGGTGCTGCAGGAGGCCGGGCTGAAGCCGAACGCCACATGGGTGATCGCCGAAGGCGCGGATGCGGCCGCACTGACCCGAAGCATCCCGATCGAGAAGTGCCTCGAGGATGCCATGCTGGTCTACAGCCAAAACGGCGAGCGACTGCGCCCGCAGCAGGGCTATCCACTGCGGCTGCTTCTGCCCGGCTTTGAAGGCAATATGAACGTGAAATGGCTCCGGCGCCTGCACGTAACAGCGGAGCCCGCTTACTCGCGCGAAGAGACCTCGAAATACACTGATCTCCTGCCTGATGGTACGGCGCGCGAATTCTCTTTCTACATGGAGGCGAAGTCGATCATCACGCGCCCGTCGGGCGGTCAGCGCCTGAGCACGCCCGGCTTCCACGAAATCTCCGGCATCGCGTGGAGTGGCCACGGCAAGATCAAACGCGTCGAAGTGTCCGTCGATGAGGGCAAGAGTTGGCGGGATGCACAATTACAGGAGCCGGTGCTGACGCGGGCCCTGACGCGCTTCCGATTGCCTTGGCAATGGGACGGCGAACCAGCGGTGATCCAGAGCCGCGCGATCGACGAGACCGGTTACGTGCAACCGACGCTCGCCGAGTTGCTCGCGGTGCGCGGCGAAAACTATTTCTACCACAACAATGCGATCTGGCCCTGGCGTATCGCGGCCGACGGCGAGGTGACCAATGCGCTGGCGTGAGATCTGCGGCGTCGTTTTCTTGCTCGCCGCGTCAGCGAGCGCCGCGCAAGCGCAAACGCCTTATGGAATTGGTCGCCCGGCGACGTCAGCTGAGATAGCGGGCTGGAACATCGACATCGGACGCGATGGCGGCAATTTGCCGGAGGGAAGCGGCTCGGTCAGTCACGGACGCGAGGTCTTTGCTCAGCAATGTGCGTCATGTCATGGCGACAGCGGCGAGGGCGGCATAGGCGATCGCCTTGTCGGCGGGCTGGGTACGATCGCTACCCCCAAGGCCATCCGCACAGTCGGCAGCTATTGGCCCTATGCTCCAACGTTGTTCGACTATATCCGCCGCGCCATGCCGCAGAACGCGCCGCAGTCGCTCAGCAATGAAGACGTGTACGCGGTGTCGGCCTACATCCTGAACTTGAACGGACTGGTGGGAGCGACCGCGACGCTCGATGCCAAATCGCTCGCCGCTATAAAGATGCCGAACCGGGACAAGTTTGTCGGCGATGCGCGACCAGACGTAAAGTGATCGAAATGACGGGAATGAGCGGGTTTCAAGCATCGGCTTGGAACTTGCTTCATCTATGCGCGGAACTCGCAGGGCACATTTGAATTAACCTGCGAGAGGAAAACAATGAGTTCTTCGATGGCGACTGACCACTTCGCAAACTCCATGTCGTCAGCGCTTCGCCATCCCGGCGTGATCGCACTGATCGTGGCCGGCGTAACCATCGCTGCGATGCTGATCGTTGATCACGGGCCTTGGAGCCGTGCCAGGACCCAGCCCGCTCATGTCGCAATGTTTGCAACGACGGGCGAGGCCGCTCGCGCAGTAGGTGCCAAGGTGCTTCCAACCGAACCGAAATCGCCGGTCGAACCGGAGCGGCCGGGGCCCAAGACGTCCCCGACCGTCAACCCTGTGACGCCGTAAGCGTCAGCTCTTGCGACCGTAGCTGAGGAGGCCGCCAGTCGTCTTTGGCGGATGGGCGCGAAGCGCTTCCTCGTTCGGTTCGGTGCCCCAGCCCGGACGGTCTGGAATGATCAGATGACCGTTCTGAATTTCGGGCTCATGGGTGAAAAGCTCGCGGTCCCAGGCGAGGCGGTCGATGTCGATCTCCATGATGCGCAGGTTCGGCACCGCTGCGCAGAAATGCGCGTTCATCATCGAGCAGAGATGGCCGTAGAAATTATGCGGGGCGACATTGACCTCGAAGGCTTCAGCGGCTGAGGCGATCTTCATCGATTGCCACACGCCGTTCCAGGGCGTGTCGATGATCGCCACGTCCATCGCCTGCTCACGGAAATAGGGCAGGAATTCACGCAGGCCCAAGAGCGTTTCGCAGGACGAGATCGGATGCGGGCTCTGCCTGCGGATGTAGCCGAGCGCCTCTGGATTGAAGCTGTCGATCTCGATCCAGAACATGTCGAGATCGGCGATCTCGCGCAGGATCTTCAAATAGCCTTCGGTCTTGGCGTTGAAGTTGCAATCGAGCAGAATGTCGACGTCAGGGCCCGCGCCGTCGCGGATCGCTTCCAAGTGCATGCGCAGGTCGCGCAGGATCTTGCGGTCGACATTGATCTCGGGCGCAAACGGTGAGCCGAAGCCGGGCCGCCAGCCGGTCGGTTTGCCGTCGTCATAAGAGAAGATGTTGGTCTTGAGCGCGGTGAATTTCTTCTCGCGCACCTCGCGGCCCATCGCCTTGACGCCGTCGAGGTTCTCGATCGGCGGCTTGTACCAGGAGGGATGATTGATCCGCCACGTCGCACAATGCGACCAGTAGACCCGGACACGGTCGCGGATCTTGCCGCCGAGGAGCTCATAGCATGGCACGCCGAGGCACTTTGCCTTGGCATCGAGCAACGCGTTCTCGATCGCACCGAGCGCCTGCGCAACAACGCCGCCGGCCGCGGGGCGCGTTGCGGCGAACAGCTCGGCATAAATGCGTTCATGCTGGAACACATTCTGGCCGATCACACGCGCGGACAGGCGCTGGATCGCGGCACCGACGCCGGGCGAGCCAAATCCCTCGTCGAACTCGCTCCAGCCGACGATGCCGTCCTCCGTCGTCACCTTGACGAAGTGGTAGTTTCTCCAGCCGGCGTCGCAGGCGAGGATATCGAGGTTTGTTGCTTTTGATGATGTCGTCATGTCGCTCCCTGTCGGCTGGCCGGGCGTTCTTTGTTTTTTCGCAAGCCCGGGCCCAGCCACAATTGTTAGGCTAATGGCCGACCGCAGTGAAGCCCGCAAACACTTGGCCGAACGTCGATTTTTCAGGGGCCCTTGGCAAAAACCCGTAAAAATCGGGAGTATTCATCTTTCTTTGGATCGTCCCGAAATTGCGCCAAACCCAGACCGATTTGGCCACAATCGGAACCGATCAATGGGACATGCAGTTTCTGGCCATGATTTCGGTTCTGGCGCTTCTCACGATGAGTGGGGCCGCCGTTTCAGATCGGTTTCTGACGGCCGGTCAGCACGTCGCGCAAGGGGTGGAGTAGCGCGGGCGGGCGTAGGTGCTTTTGTCTTTGGGGGGACATCAATGCTTTCAGTCGACCAGTTCTTGCGGTTCATCAGCGTGCCGGCCGTGCTCGCGGCCTTCGTGATCGCGTCGCAGATTTCAGCCGCGCTGTCGCCGCTCTAGCCGATCGCGGACGAGCCCAGCAAAGCGAGGACGGCCAGCGCCATCAGCGCAGTGCCGAGCCAGCCAAGCGCGACCAGCCATGACCGGGCCTTGAAGCGTCCCATGATCGTCCCGTTCGAGACGATCAGCATCATCATCGCCATGATGGGGACGGCGACGATGCCATTGAGCACGGCGCTCCACACCAACATATGGATGGAGTCGATCCCGGTGAAGCCAAGGCCGAAGCCGATCACGGTCGCGGCCGCAATGATCGTGTAGAAACCGACCGCCTTCTCGGGCGGTGCCTCCAGCGTCGCGCGCCAGCCGAAAATCTCCGCCACTCCATAAGCCGCCGAGCCCGCGAGCACCGGGATCGCGAGCAGGCCCGTGCCGATGATGCCGAGCGCGAACAGCGCGAAGGTGAAGTCGCCGGCGAGCGGCCTGAGCGCTTCGGCCGCCTCCGTCGCCGAATTGATCTTGGTGACGCCGTTGGCGTTCAGCACCGCGGCTGTGGTCAGGATGATGAAGAAGGCGATGCCGTTCGACAGCAGCATGCCGATCGCGGTATCGGTCCTGATGCGCGCGATTTCCGGGTTACCGCCGCTGGGCACGTCACGGAGCGGCTTATCGCGCTTGCCCTGGTTCATCTCCTCGACCTCTTGCGAGGCCTGCCAGAAGAACAGATAGGGGCTGATGGTTGTGCCGAGCACGGCGACCACCATCATGAAATAATCCGCGTTGACGGTCGCTTTGGGCCACACCGCAGCCAGCAGCGCCGTGCTCCACGGGATCTTCACCGTGAAGGCGGTCGCGACATAGGCGAACAACGTTAGCGTCAGGAATTTTAGCACCGGCGAGTAGCGGCGATAGGGCACGAACACCTGCAGCAGCGTCGAGCCGGCCGCGAAGATCAGCGCGTGCTCGTGATTGAGACCGCCGATGACCAGCGAGAGCGCCTCTGCCATGGCAGCGATATCGGCGGCGATGTTGAAGGTGTTGGCGACGACAAGCAGCGTCACGAGCCCCATCACGATCCAGCGCGGCGCGAGCTGAAGGACGTTGGCCGCCAGCCCCTTGCCCGTGACCCGGCCGATCTGCGCGCTGACGAGCTGGATCGCGATCATGAAGGGCAGGGTCAGAAAGATCGTCCAGAGCAGCCCGTAGCCGAACTGCGCGCCGGCCTGGGAGTAGGTGGCGATCCCCGACGGATCGTCGTCGGCAGCCCCCGTAATCAGGCCAGGCCCCAATCGCTGCAGCACAATCGGAGCGGACTTCGCCGGCGCGTCAGAGCGGTCGTGCTTGGCGGGGGGATGTTGCGATCGGTTCGACAGGGCTGACCTTCCGGAATTACGAATTCAAGGTCTAAGCGCGATCCTGGCCGAAAAGTTCCACGTTCGGCCACCAGATCCCCCTAGGATGACGGCGCCAGATGCAGATACCGGCCGTCGAACTGGGCGAGCTCTTGCAGCTTGTGCTCGTTGAGAATTCGCACGATGCCGCGCTGAAGCTCCAGGACGCCGTCGATGCGCAATTCGCGCAGGATGCGGTTGGTGTGAACGCTTGTCACGCCCATGGCTTCGCCGAGCTGCTCCTGCGTCAACGGAATCGCGAAAGTATTGTCGATCACGCGGCCGATCAGGCGCAGCCGTTCGCGCAGTTCGACGATCAGATGGGCGAGCCGGTTGTAGGTCGAGCGCTGCCCGACATTGACGATCCATTCCCTGGAGACGGCAGCGTCCACCAGCGTGTCGCGCCAGAACATGTCGCCGACGCTTGGGCGCTGGCGGATGAGATCGTTCAATGCCTTCGGTGCGATGAAGGCCAGCGTGCAATCGGACAGCGCGATCAAGTCGTGATCGACGGTGGGGAAGTGAAGGTTTTGCAAATTGGGCAGATCGCCGGGAATGTGGATCGACAGGATCTGGCGCCTGCCGTCCGCGATCGTCTTGGAGCGGACGCAGAAGCCATCGGCGATCAGGCTGCATTCGCCCGGCTGGGCGCCATCGCGCAGCACTGTCTGGTTTTCGCGAAAGTTGCGGAGCGTGAAAGGCAGCGCCGCGAGAGCTTTCAGGTCGTTGTCGTCGGCGCCGGTCGTCGTTTTCAGGCGCTGAAACAGCGGCGCCCAGATCATGTCGCTTGTCACGGTCTCTCGATCCCCAACGCGCCTGGGCGCGTAGGGCCAAAAAGCACAGACCCCGACTTGCTGTTGACAACAAAGGTTAAATGACGTGGTTCCGGCGTCTCAACATTGTGGACGATGCGTTAGCGAAATGGACCAATGCAACAAATGTTAAGTTGGAGCGAGTCTGATGGCATTTGCCACTTTAAATTTATCAAGTCGGGGATTGATTTGCTCACGGTCATCACCGGCGTTGGTGCGTCCACCCCGGATCGGCGCCGAGTGTTTTGCGCGGCCCCGTTTCGGAACGACCGAGGCGCGGTGGCGTTTTCCCGCGAGGAGGACGTCGCGATGGACCATCTGACGAAGCGCGAGCAGCCGGATCGCAGCAAGATCAACATGCACGAGGCTTGGGAGGTCAAGTACTGGACCCATGCGCTCGGTGTCTCCAGGGAGGAGTTGCAACACGCCGTCGACAAGGTCGGCAATTCGGCAGCCGCCGTTCGCAAGGAGCTCGCGTTGTGACCCGCGGCGTCGGCGCCTGCATCGGATGGGTGCCCAAGCGCTTCCTTGACAAGTGCTTCCCGACTTGCGTTTCCCTACTTGATGCTGACGAACATGCCCCAGGCGGCGGATAGCGCCGCGCCGGTGAAGACGACACCGGGGCTGTCGCAGAACACGCTGCCATAGCTGCACACGTCGGCGCCGAAAGAGCCGAGCTCGTGATGGCCGGCCGAATAGAACAGTCCAGACAGTCCAAGCAATGTGGCAGCGATGTAGTACATCGGCTCTCTCCGGAGAACGGACCCGTGCCAGCGTGACGCGAACAGATTTCGTTTCGCCAAATCCGCATCATCGCATTTGAGGAAAGTTTTATCGTTCGGATCTGGGCGCGACTTTGCGATGATGTTCGCAAGCCTCGAGAGCTACCAACTAGCCCGCGTATTCGAGACTGCCGATGGCAGCTTGGCTGCCTCTCATTGCCGAGAACCACTCCATGATCGAGAATCTCGAGCCCTGCCTTGAGCGTTTCCGGAGGCGGGCCTTTTTGTCCTGCCGACCAGCGTTCGCCGCAGCGCCAGCAAGACACTCGCAAGGCTTGGAGCTGGCAGACAATCTCGTCATTACACCGCGGACGAAGGGTCCACCTGGCTCGGAGCCGGCAGGCCGTAGTCTTTGGCGCGTCCACGACGCTGCCGCGCAAGGTCTGCGCAGGGTCGAGGCGTTCTTCGGCCCTCGATTGAACCTGCATCCCGGCTTCCGGCACCAAGACAGGCAGGGTTTTTGCCATGGTTTCGCGCCATTGCAGCCCGCCCCGGTGAACGGATGCCCGCATGAATCCCGCGCTTGATCTGCTCTATCGCTTCGCCACGATCGGGTTCAGCATCTATTTCGCCCGCAAGGCCTGGTATGGCTATGTCGAGCGGAAGATCCTGTTCGTCAATGATGATTGGTGGGACTGGTCGCGATGGTCGCGGCAGGAGTTTTACCGGGACACCATGCCGATCCGGTACTGGATGCAAATGGTCGGCACGGTCTTCGGCTCGCTGCTCTGCCTCGTCGGCGCGATCATCGGCTGGCAGGCGAACGGCTGAACATGCCATCGCCGCGCTCGCGCTGGCGACGAAACACATCTGAAACAATCCTGAAACCCGATCGTCCTGAACTCCCTCGCTGATAGAGCCGACCAACCAAGCGAAAAGGAGAAAACACATGATCCAGATCGGTTCGAAGGAAGAAGTCGCGTTGCTGCTGGCCCTGTTCGGGACCCACACCCAGCCCGTCAGCAAGCCCAAGCCGAAATCGCAGCAGCGCTGAAGACGAGCCGATGCCGGGTTTGGCCGATTGCCTGAGTTTTCTGCGTCTGCTGATCGCGCGCGGAGATCCGAAAGGAATCCCGCTCGCGACCAGCGCCATCGACGACTATCTGGCGATGGCGCCGATCAGCGCGCGCAGCCGCGGCCTGCGCGTGCTCCAGCAGGACGCGCTCGAGCTGCATGTCAGCTCGGTCGGCGTGCAGCGTTCCTTTGCCGAGACGGTGGACGCTTACATCGAGCGGAAGCTGGCGGAAGAGTAGGGGCTGAGGCTCCCACTCGGGTTCCATCAAACGAGCTGGCATCTCTCTTGCTGTACATCGTCTTAATCCAGGCCCGGCCGATCAGGCCGTTTCAGATTGAGGCGAACCCATGCAGTCCACGTCCCGTTTCGAAGCGACCCCGTCCCTGCAGCTCCACGCGCTGATCTCCGACCTGCACTGGCGCGTCCAGATGCTGGACAGCGACATTGCCGAGGAGGAGCGCAATGCCGGCAATGCCGATCCCGGCAGTCCGACCTATTCCATGCTGGCCCAGGCGTTGCGTGCGCGCCGGGACAATCTGCGGATCTCGATCGCCTTGCTGGAGGCGCGCCTCGATCGCGTGATGCCTGTGTCACGTGCGGCCTAGAAAAATGTTGTGCGGCAACCGCGCCAATGCGTGGCCGACCTGACAAAAGTCAGGGCGCGTTTGGAACCACTGTGCACTTTGATACTTAGGAACTCCGCCATCAGGAGTTCACGCCGTGACCGACAAAAGGGAAACGGAGGCCCGCATGTCCGGCCGCCCGCAGCCGGGGCCATCCTGTCCGACTTGCAGGACGGCGTCGCGCTACATCACGTCGATGCTCGACGTGCGGCGGGACCGCGCTATCATGATCTTTCGATGTGACACCTGTCGCGAAGAAATCTGGCAATGATGTCTCGGGAGACCGTGTCGTGATCGACTATCAGATGCAGCTCGAGAAGCTGCGCAGGGATGCCGCCGAATGCGCGCTGATCCGCGATCTCGCAACCGACAAGGCCAAGCGTGAGTTGTTTGACCGGCTCGCCAGCCATCTGACGGTCCTGGCGAACCAGGTGGAGCACGCGATCGATGATCGCACATCCGGCCTGACGGCCTGAGCGCCCCCGAAAGACTACGGTCAGTAATCGACCTGAAATGCCAGGCCCTCGCGGTTGTGGTCTGCTGTCCCGACTTCAAAGGAACGGATGCCGCCTCTTGCTCTTGCATCCCAAGGACAGAGGAGGCGGCCATGCCGCGCTATTATTTCGATCTTCTGGAGGGCGATGTTCTCGCGGTCGACGAAGAGGGCCTGGAGCTTTCCAGCCTTCGCGCGGTGCAGGCCGAAGCAGCGAAATCTCTCGCCGACATGGCGCGTGACGCCGTGCACGGCTTTCCGCCCGCAACCGGTCGCCAAGACATGGCGATCGAAGTGCGTGACGATGTCGGCCCGCTGATGCAGGTCAAGTTCACGTTCGAAGTGGAAAGCTTCAGGTCCTAGGCCTCAGGCCTTGCGCCTCAGGTCTTCTGCGTTGGGCGGCCACGACCCCTTCAGCAGGCCGATCTTCCGGTCGAGCTGCCACACCTCGACATCGCCGCGGCGCGCGAAGCGCTGCGCATAGACGAGGGCTGACGTGTCTGACGGAGCCTCGAACGCCTCGGCGGCGCGGAAGACGCCGTTCTCACCCACCAGATACGCGCGATATTGTTCGCTCATGTCGGTGCCCTCAGGCCGGGCGAATGCAGCCAGGCGTCGATCTGCATCGCCATCTCGTCCTGCCGCGCACGGCGCAGCAGCGTCTCGCGACGATGTCCCGGCGCAAGCACGCGCGCCTGCTCGCGCAATTGCGCGGCTTCTTCTGTGAGCCTCTGGTGAAGGGTTTTGGTCTGCTTGAAACGACGCCGCTTCAACATGGCGCTGCTCTCATGTTCGAGAAGGCGGGAGCGCGACGGGCGTTCTCATCACCGATCTCTGCCACGGGCCTTGCGGTGATGGTTAAGTGTACGACCCGTCTCGCAGAGAGTCTTCATCATTTGATAGCTTCGCGAAGAAATTCGCACTGTTTTCAAGACGTTGTTTGCGCAGTTTGAGTGGCTTACTCATTTTGCGCGACGATCCGTTTCCGAGTGAGCACAGCGAGGGGCGGGGTCGTTTATCGAAAGCGGCGCCCGTTGCGAGTTAGGAACTTCCGCTTTCAAATCCGAATTTGTTAGCTGGCCGGTCTGCCGCCGATTGACCGGCCTGGAATGGCGGCTCCGGCGCCCAAGCCCCCCCGTCAGCGCCGGGGCCGTTTCGGTTTTGACACTTCGGCTTGTCGCCAAGAGGACCGCCGCCTATCCTCAGGCTCAAACCGTTCGAGCGGAATTATCACATGTAAAAGCGGAAACCCCACCGATCGTGGATCAATGCCTGCGTGAATGACAGCCGGGATCAAGACCATGCAAGGCGAGCGTTCCGAACAGCAGGATGTCCCGTCCAGCAAGCCGTCGCAGGACGAGGGCGCGCGTCGGGTCGTCGAAGAATACGCCAACAGTCTGCGCGCGATCATCAGGCAGCTTC
>Ga0105239_10003504_pt1 | contig 19212 bp, 19 predicted proteins | sample KBSC44metaG_FD_92761 | JGI IMG/M metagenome (GOLD analysis project Ga0105239, IMG submission 92761) | Corn rhizosphere microbial communities from Kellogg Biological Station, Michigan, USA - KBS C4-4 metaG | ecosystem: Host-associated > Plants > Roots > Rhizosphere > Soil | place: Michigan, USA...
CTCGCGGCCGCGCTCGTCGCGGCGGCTGCGCTCGCGGCCTGGGCGACGACCTGGTTCGCCTCGCCGTGGTACGGCGCGGCGGCAGCGGTGCTCGCGCTCACGCTGCCGGCCCTCGTCTTCGCTCGCCAGCTCGCGCATCCGGTCGCATCCCTGATCCGCGCGCTCTCCGGCAGCGTGGTCGCGTTCCGCGACGGCGACTTCAGTTTCTCGATCGGCACGCGTCGCGGCGACGAGGTCGGCGAGCTCGTCGCCGCGCACAACGAACTCGGCCGCGTGCTGCGCGAGCAGCGCCAGCATCTGTTCCAGCGCGAACTGCTGCTCGACACCGTGGTGCAGAACACGCCGACCGCGCTGGTGCTGGTCGAGCCGGGCGGACACGTCGTGTATGCGAACGTGTCGGCGCGCCAGTTGCTCAACGAGGGACGTTCGCTCCAGGGCGAGCATTTCGCCGAGATCGTCGCGACCGCGCCAGCGCCGCTCGCGCGCGCGATCGCCGGTGGCGCCGACGGCCTGTTCAGCGTTGCGCTCGACAACGAGGAGGAGACCTTCCATCTGTCGCAGCGCGAATTCAAGCTGCAGGGACGCGCCCACCACCTGTACCAGATCAAGCGCCTGACGCGCGAACTCGCGCGCCAGGAAGTAATGACCTGGAAGAAGGTGATCCGCGTGATCAGCCACGAGCTCAACAATTCGCTCGGGCCGATCCGTTCGTTGTCGCATTCCGGGCGCGAACTCGCCCGCCTTGGCGACGCGACGCGGCTCGGCATCGTGTTCGACACGATCGAGGAGCGCACGCGCCATCTCGAGGGTTTCATCAACGGCTATGCGCGCTTCGCCAAGCTGCCGCTGCCGCGCCCGGAGCGGATCGAATGGGCGCCGTTCCTCGCCGCGCTCGCGCGTCATTACGCATTCCGCACGGTCGGCAACGAACCCGCGCAGGCGGGCTGGTTCGATCGCGCGCAGGTCGAGCAAGTGCTCATCAACCTGCTGAAAAATGCGCACGAAGCAGGCGGTTCACCCGATGCGGTCGAAGTCGGCGTCGTGCAGGGGCCGCGTGAGGTGCGCATCGAGGTCGCCGATCGCGGCAGTGGCATGAGCGAGACCGTGCTCGCGAATGCATTGCTGCCGTTCTACTCGACCAAGCGCGCCGGTTCGGGCCTTGGCCTCGCGCTCGCACGCGAGATCGCCGAGGCGCATGCCGGGCGCGTGCATCTCGCCAACCGCAGTGGCGGCGGCCTGGCGGTCACGCTGGTATTGCCGATGCCGCCTGCATAGGAAGGAGACGGGAGCGGCTTTTCCTGCTCGTCGCCCGCCCGCCCGCCGCTTCCACCACGCTCGATCCCGACCGCTATACTCGCTGCATCACCAAGCCCCTGGGGAACGCATCATGGGATTCAGCATCGGCCTGCCGCTGGTCATCGTCGTCGTCGCAGTGATCCTGCTGTCCAAGCTCGTGCGCATCGTGCCGCAGGGCTATGAATGGACGGTCGAACGTTGGGGCAAGTACACGCATACGCTGACGCCGGGCTTCCACCTGCTGATCCCGGTCATGCAGAACGTCGGGCGCAAGATCAACATGATGGAGCAGGTGCTCGACGTTCCTTCGCAGGACGTGATCACCAAGGACAACGCGGTCGTCAAGGTCGACGGCGTGGTGTTCTACCAGGTGCTCGATGCGGCGAAGGCCGCCTACGAGGTCGCCCAGCTCGAAGTCGCGATCATCAACCTGATCATGACCAATATCCGCACCGTGCTCGGCGGGCTGGACCTCGACGAGTCGCTGTCCAAGCGCGACGAGATCAACGCGAAGCTGTTGCGTGTCGTCGACGAGGCGACCCATCCGTGGGGGCTCAAGGTCACCCGCATCGAATTGAAGGACATCCAGCCGCCGCGCGACCTGGTCGACTCGATGGCGCGCCAGATGAAGGCCGAGCGCGAGAAGCGTGCGAACATCCTCGACGCCGAGGGTTTCCGCCAGGCCGCGATCCTCAAGGCCGAGGGCGAGAAACAGTCGGTGATCCTCGCCGCCGAAGGCCAGAAGGAAGCCGCGTTCCGCGAAGCCGAGGCGCGCGAGCGCCTCGCCGCCGCGGAAGCGAAGGCGACCGAAGTCGTTTCGGCCGCGATCGCCGGCGGCGACGTCAATGCGCTGAACTATTTCGTCGCCAACAAGTACATCGAAGCGCTCAAGGCGATGGCCGATTCGCCGAACCAGAAAATGCTGCTGCTGCCGATCGAGGCGACCGGCGTGCTCGGTTCGCTCGCCGGCATCGCCGAACTGGCGAAGAATGCAATGTCGGAGCAGACCACGCCGCGCTCGCCGGCATCGCCACGAGCACCTGCGCCGCCGCGCGTGCCACCTCCGGATCAGCGCTGATCCGCCATCCGCATCGTCGGAGACCTCTTCATGGACAACCTCGTCAACAACTACGGCTGGTGGTTGCTCGCACTCGCGCTGATCGGCGCCGAGATGCTCGCGCCCGGCTACTTCCTTTTGTGGATCGGTATCGCCGCCGGCCTGATGGGCGTGCTGACCTGGGTATTCCCGGCGTTGCCGGCGATCGGGCAGGCGATCCTGTTCGGCCTGCTCGCGATCGCGGCCTGCGGCGTCTACTGGAAGTTCATCCGTCCGCTTGCCGAGCAGCGCGATGACCAGCCGCTGCTCAACAAGCGCGGCGCGCAGCTCGTCGGGCAGCGCTTCGTCCTGGTCGAGCCGATCGTCAACGGACGCGGCAAGGTCAAGGTCGGCGACGGCAGCTGGCTCGCGAGCGGCCCGGACCTGCCGGCCGGCAGCGAGGTCGAAGTCGTCGCGGTCGACGGCACCACGCTCGCGGTGCGCGTGCCGGCGTGACGCGTGCCGCGCCGGTCACGGCGCGGCGGTGAGCAGCGCGGAGAAGCGCGCGAGTTCCTGCGTGTCGAGGTCGGACACGATCGCGGCGGCCTGGCCGCCGAGCACGACGCCGTCGATCGCGTAACCGTTCGACGTGGTCGCATCGACGGCACCGGCGTCGCCGAGCACGAAAACGTCGATCAGGTGCTGCCCGCGACGATAGACGAGCACCGGCACGCGCTGCTTGCCGACGTAGTCGATGCGCCCGCCGGCGAGCGGGAAGCCTTCCGCGGCGAAGTCGCGCACGAGCGGTGCCTGCGCGACCTTGCCCTCGAACCATGGTTTCACGGTGTGGCGGTCGCTCGACACGACGTCGATCGGCGAAGTCGCCGCAAGCGCGCGCCAGTGGCTCGCGAACAGGTCACGTGCGAGCGCGCCGTCCGCGCCGCCGCGCGCATGCCACGCAGCCGTCGTCGCGACGCCGGCGACGAAGGCGATCGACGCGGCCGCGGCCAACGGCAGCCAGGCCGGTGCCGCGCGGCGTGACATGCGAAGCGACGCAGCGAGCCCTTCGCGCAGTGCCGTCGGCGCCGGCACGCGCGGCGCGGCCGCGCGCAGGTCGCGCCGCAGCGTATCGAGCGCATCGAGGTTCGCGCGACAGTCGTCGCAGCCGTCGAGGTGGCGTTCGAACTCGCGCACCGCGACCGCGTCGAGTTCGCCGTCGAGATAGAGCGGAACGTCGCGCGCGTGCCTACAGTCCATCGGTGGTCTCCTTCGCGGGATTCATCGCCCTGACGAGATGCGCACGCCCGCGCGACAGGCGTGACATGACGGTGCCGATCGGCATTTGCAGCACGTCGGCAATCTCGCGGTAGGACAGGTCCTCGACGTCGCGCAGGACCAGCACTTCGCGGTACTCGGCCGGCAGGCGGCGCAGTTCGCGCACGAGCAGGGCGCGGCGCTGCTCGGCCTCGATGCGCTCATCCGCCGTGTCGTCGACCGCGGGCACGATCGCATCGGCCGCCTCGCGGCCGTGTTCGCCGGCGACCTGGTCGAGCGCGACGTTGCGCCGGTCGCGTCCCTGCGCGTCGAGGCGTGCGAGGCAGCAATTGCGCACGATCGCCAGCCACCACGCGCGCGCATTGCCGTCGGCGCGCGCGCCGGACGAGCCGGTCGCGCGCACGAACGCGTCGTGCACGGCGTCGGCGGCGTCCGCGTCGTTGCCGAGCAGCCAGCGCCCGAGGTTGTACGCGGCGTCGAGATGGCGCAGCGCGAGCTCGCCGATCTCGTTGCGGCTGTCCGCGCTGCTTTTCCAGGGGAGGACCGGCATCGGCGTCAGTGCCTTCGCACGTGCACGGTTCCCATCATGAACGGATGCAGCGTGCAGGTATAGACGTAGTCGCCTTCGGCGTCGAAGCGGCGTTGCCAGTGGTCGCCGGTGTCGAGCGCGGGCGAGGCGAGCGCGCCGTCAGCGGACGTCACGGTGTGCGGCGTCTCGTCGCGATTGGTCCAGGTCACGGTCGCACCGGGCTCGACCACGAGATCGGCCGGCGTGTAGGCGAACTTCGTGATCTCGACCGCGACCGGTGCCGGCGCGGCGAGTGCGCACGAGACACGCGTCGACGCGGCGGCGAACAGGGCGAACGCGAGCGACAGGTTGCGGTGTGGCAGGCGCATGCTCAATGCTCCAGTGGCGTGTCGACGAGCGCGACCGGTTCGCGCCCGCGCACGATGCGGATCGCTCGCGTACCGAGACGCTTGCCGAGTTCGCCGGCCGCCACCGTTACCGGACCGGGTTCGCCGACGCCTTCCTGGCCCGGCGTCGGCAGCGGATAGGCGAGCGACATCGCCGTGTGCAGCGCGACGTTGCCCTCGACCTTCTGCAGCACCTGGTGCACGTGGCCGTTGAGCACGGTCACCGATCCGTACGGACGCAGCAGCGCGAGCGCCGCCGCGGAATCTGCGGTACCCCAGCCCCAGGGTTCGTAGATCGTCCACAGCGGGATGTGCGCGAGCACGACGACCGGCGTCGAGTGCGACACGCCGGCGAGGTCCGCCTTCAGCCAGGCGAGTTGCTCGGCGCCGATCGACGCGAGATGGCCCTTGCCGAAATTGCGCACGTTGTCGAGGCCGACGAAGTGCACGCCGTGCTGGTCGAAGCTGTACCAGCTGCGGCCCTTGCCGTCGTGATCGAACACCTTGAGGTAGCCGCCGACGCCTTCGGCGAGTGCGTCGTGTTCGCCCGGCACGGTATGCACCCGGTCGACGTGCAGGTCCTGGAACAGTTCGCGCGCCTGGCCGAATTCTTCCGGCTTCGACAGGTGGCTGACGTCGCCCGTGTGCACGACGAATGCGGGTGCCTGCGGCAGCGCATTGATCGCGGCGGTCGCACGGCGCAGGCTGCCGACGACATCGGGATTGGCGTCCTTGTGGAAGCCGATGTGCGTGTCGCTGATCTGCACGAAGCGGAGCGCGCGCGCATCCTTCGCCGGAGGCGCGCCCGCGAGTGCCGCGCGTGGCACGCCGCCGACGACGCTCCAGACGACGGCCGCGCCGGTCCATCCGGCAAGGCAGCGCAGCGCCTCGCGACGCCGGGCGTCGGGGGGCGCGTCCGTCGATTCGGATCGGTGATCGGGATTCTTCATGGTGTGCTCCTTTGGGGTCGCGTACCTGATCGGCGCGGGCGCGGGTTTATTCCCGCCCGTCCATGCGCGGGCGTACCGGCAGCGCGGGCGCGGTTGGAATGCGCGCGGCGGGCCGCGATAATGCGGGCCCCGCATGCCGCACCGGATCGACGATGACCCAGAAGACCATCCTCAACGACACCCACCGCGCGCTCGGCGCGAAGATGGTCGACTTCGGCGGCTGGGACATGCCGATCAGCTACGGCTCGCAGATCGAGGAGCACCACGCGGTGCGCCGCGACGCCGGCATGTTCGACGTTTCGCACATGACCGTGGTCGATCTGCACGGCGCGCGTTGCCGCGAATTCCTGCGCCACCTGCTCGCGAACAGCGTCGACAAACTGAAGGCGAGTGGCAAGGCGCTCTACTCGTGCATGTTGAACGAGCAGGGCGGGGTGATCGACGACCTGATCGTGTACTTCCTTGCGGAAGACTTCTTCCGCGTCGTCGTGAACGCGTCGACGCGCGACAAAGACCTCGCCTGGATCGAAAAGCAGGCCGCGGCATTCGACGTGAAGGTGAGCGAGCGCCCCGACTTCGCGATGATCGCGGTGCAGGGTCCGCATGCACGCGACAAGGTGCTCGGCCTGCTGACGCCGGAGGCACGCGCGAAGGTGGCGAAGATCGGCAAGTTCGTCGCTGCCGAAGGCGACGGATTGTTCATCGCACGGACCGGCTACACCGGCGAGGACGGCTTCGAGATCATCGTGCCGGAGAAGGACGCCGTGTCGCTGTGGAATCGCCTGAAGGATGCCGGCGTCGCACCCTGCGGACTCGGCGCGCGCGACACGCTGCGCCTCGAGGCCGGCATGAACCTGTACGGCCAGGACATGGACGAATCGGTATCGCCGTGGGAGGCGAACCTCGGCTGGACGGTCGCGCTCGACGAAGGCCGCGCCTTCATCGGCCGCGGCGTGCTCGAAACGCAGAAAGCCGCTGCCGATCACCGCGTGATGGTCGGTCTCGTGATGGACGACAAGGGCGTCCTGCGCCACGGCCAACGCGTGGCGACGCCGCAGGGCGACGGCGAGATCCTGTCCGGCAGCTTCTCGCCGACGCTTGGCAAGTCGATCGCGTTTGCGCGCGTGCCGGCCGGTGCCGCCGGAATCCTGCACGCGGACATCCGCGGCAAGCTGGTGCCGGTGCGCGTGGTGAAGTACCCGTTCGTGCGCGACGGCAAGCCCTGCGAGGGCGTCTGAGCCCGGTTCGTCGCGCCCTGCGTTTTCCGTTGCTAGAATCCGTTCCGCTGACTACCCAAGGACCCGTGTCATGCAAGAAATTCCCGGTGATCTGAAGTTCATGAAGTCCCACGAATGGGCGCGCGTCGAGGACAAGGGCACGGTTACCTGCGGGATCTCGGATCATGCGCAGGGCCTGCTCGGCGACCTCGTCTACGTCGAACTGCCGAGCGTCGGCGACACGGTCAAGGCCGGCAATGCGTGCGCGGTGGTCGAATCGGTGAAGGCCGCGTCCGACGTCTACGCGCCCGTGTCCGGCGAGATCGTCGCCGTCAACGAGGCGCTGCCCGACAAGCCGGAGACGATCAACGAGGACGCCTACGGTGACGGCTGGCTGTTCGTGATCAAGCCGGACAACCTCGCCGAAGACCAGGAAGAGTTGCTCGATCCGGATGCCTACGCCGAGCTGATCGAGAGCGAAGACCACTGATCCGCCGCTGATCGGCGGCGGCAGCGATCGACCGAAGGGCGCGCCAACGGCGCGCCCTTTCAATGTCCAGGGATGGACGGCGCACCTGCAACGCAGGAGCAATTGCAGGTGTCCCCGGCGCTCGCCGATCCACCGCAACACCCGCTTTGATCCGCACGGAGCCGTGGTCGCCACCACCTTCGGCGGCGCCATTCGCGCAATGCCCGCAAGGCAATGCCACTCACCACGCGTTCCACCGCGCATCGCGATCGATGTGTCGGAATGCTGTTCGATGCGAGTGTGATCGACGCGCGGGAGGACGTGCGAATCGTCATCGCGATTGCCGCGAACGAAGGTCGATCGACGTGTCGAATGTCGTCGCGAATGACCCGCGACACGCATCGACGACGACCGCTTCGACCCATGCGGCGGATGCCCGCGGACTTCCGAATCGGACCTCGACGGCCCCGGAAGGCGCCGAAACGAAAAATATTTTTTCCGGCGTTCACCCGCCATTGGGGTGCTCGGCGAGGGCTGTGCGACGTATCGCATCGCAACCGATCGCGCGTGCTGTCGAATCGCTCGCATGCATTGCATGACTGCGCGAAAGAATTCTGGCGAAGCCCGCAAAGCCGCGCCACAGCTCGCTTTCCGGGCTTTTCGATGTAATTCTACGACGTCGTTGTTCGGACGTGCAGACGTCTAAACGTCCGGCGTGCAAAGTACACTTTGAGTGCGCGAAGGGGTGTGCGGAAGGGGCTCGGATACCGCTCGGCGGCGGTTCGGGAACCTCTTGTTTCCCCTCAGAAATTTGTTGACACGCGCTTGGGACAGTAATAGTTTCTGCGCCGGCGTGACAAACAAATAAAGGAAACATGACTGCGACACGCTTCATCGCCCCCTACGTTGAACACGGCGCGAAGGCCGGGTCGGTGAAGAAAATCACGGTGTCGGTTCCTTTTCACATTCTGAGACTTCTGTCCGACGAACGGACCCGCCGCCAGGTCGGAAACCTGCGGCACGCCACCAACAGCGATCTGCTGTGCGAAGCATTCCTTCACGCTTTTACTGGGCAACCACTGCCAACTGACGAGGAGCTAAGACGCGATATGGCCATGAAGAAAGCAGCTGCAAAGAAGAAACCCGCCAAGAAGGCCGCCAAGAAGGCGGTGCGCAAGACCACGGCGAAGGCGAAGACCGCAACGGCCCGCAAGACGGGCGCTGCGAAGAAGCCGGCGGCCAAGAAGGCAGCCAAGAAGGCCGTCAAGAAGGCTGCAAAGAAGAAGTAATGCCACGCGGGCCTCACGTCTCTCGACGTGACGGTCCTGGGTGACGCTTCGCGACCGGAACCTGGTCGCGAAGCCTCCCGAAGCAACGATCAGCAACAAGCAACAAGAAGCATCATCGGAAAGCGACTCGCCTCTCCCTGCGGATACGCCCAGCGCAGGGAGAGGATTTCTCCGCAGCCTTCCGACTCTTCGCGACACTCTCTCCGCGGCGACCCGCCGACTCCCCCGATCAATCCGCCTGTTCGACGCGACGGCATTGCGTGCGACGCATCGATCGCCTTGTGTCGTCAGCGCGACAGCAGGGTCGTGATCGCGTAGCCGTGCTCGCTGCGCTCCGCGATGATCTTCGTGCAGCTCATCAGCGGCACCGCCAGCAGCAGGCCGGGCACGCCCCAGATCCAGCCGAGCACGACGAGTGCGACGAACACCATGACGGGATCGAGCGCGAGCCGGCGACCGACCAGGTGCGGCGTCACGAGCTGTCCTTCGATCAGGTGCAGGCCGAGGAATGCCGCCGGCGCGGCTAGCGCCGTCAGCGGTACAGCGGATTCGGCGAAACCGATGACGGCGAGCACGCATGCGGTCAGCAAAGGACCGATGAAGGGGGCGTAATTCATCAGCGCGGCGAGGCCGCCCCACAACAGCGGATCGGGGACGTGCAGCGCCCTGAGCGCGGCGGCCGTGGCGAGCCCGAGTGCGACGTTGATCAGGGTGATCGTGATCATGTAGAGCGACAGCTCGTGCTGCGCCTGGCGCGTCGCCTGCACGAGGTCGCGCTTGGCGCGCAGATGCGGAGCGAGGGTCACGAACTTGCGCAGCAGCGCGTCGCCGTGCAGCAGGAACAGGAACGTCAGGATCACGACCACCAGCAAGCCGGCGAGCAGGGTCGGCGCCGCGCTCGCGAGTTGCGCGAGCACACCGGACGAGGTATCGACCACCTGCATCGGTGCGTTGCCGTCGATGTTCGCGAGCTTGCCCAGTTCGCGCGACGCTTCGGTCGCCGCCTGCAGTGGCCGGCGCAGATCGCGTACCGCCGCCTGCGCATGCTCGAGCGCGCGCGGCATGCGCGCGATCCAGGCGCGCGCTGGCGCGGCGAGGGCGAGGAACGCGCCGGCAAGGATCGCCATTGCGACGGTGACCGCGGCGAGTGCGCCGAGCGGGCGCGGAATGCGCCAGCGTTCGAGCCCGCGCACCATCGGCGCAAAGATGAGCCCGAGCAGGATCGCGATCAGGATCGGCACGATCACCGCTTCGGCGAGCGCGCAGGTGTATGCGACCAGGACGGCGAGAATCGCGCCGCACAGGCGCACCAGCGTTTCATGCGACGTGCTCGCGCGCGCTTCCTCGTCGACGGGTGCGCCGTCGGGCATGCTCGGCGGTGGCGTCGCTTCACTCGGGGGCGTCATCGCGTCGATTCCGCTGGTGGGGCCCGATCGCGCGCGCCGGATGCACCACTCCACAAGCCGAGCGGAACGCGCAGCAGGAACAGGCCGACATTCGTCAGCGCGCGCGCGATGCGCATGACGCCGCCGAGCGGCAAGAGACCCGCGACCGCGCCCGTCGCGACGCCCGCACCGAGCAAGGCGCTCGGGCCGCGGCGCTCCAGCCGCGCGCGCAGGATCGCGGTGGACGCATGCAGGTCGGCTTGGGTGCGGGCGAGACGCCGTTCGGCGACGGTGACCGCGCGTTGGCGCACTTGGCGCTTCATGCGCGCGCCTGGCCGACGCCGGACAGCATGCGGCGCGTACGCGGCAAGGCAAGGTCGCGCCAGCAGCTGCGCATCGCAAACAGCACCGCGGCGCCGCCGATCAGGTTCGCGAGAGCAACGCTGCCGATGCCGAGGAACAGGTTGCCGCTCAGCTGGTAGACGCCGACAGCGATCGCCGCGCTCGCGGCCAGCCAGGCGCCGACGCCGAGGAAGACCAGCAGGAACGAAAGCCACACGAGCAGCAAGGCGCTGCTGCGCGCGAGCCTGAGTTCCGCACGCAACAGCGCGAGCGCCGCTTGCGCGACGCGCAGTGCCTGTTCGACCGCGTTGCGGGCGGCATCGAAATCGCGATCGATGCCGCCGATCCCTTCATCCCCCTCCTGCGCGTCCATGTCAGCGGCGCAATGCGCGGGACAGGATGAATCCCGCCGCGAAGGCGACACCGAACGCGGCCATCGGGTGCTCGCGCACCTGATCGGCGGCGGCCGAACTGAACGTCTTCGCTCCTTCCGCGAAGCGCTCGCCGGCTTCGCGCAATTCCTCTTCCAGGTGCGCGCCGTTCGCGCGCAACTTCGCGCGCAGGCGACGCAGTTCGCTGCGCGTCGCCTCGATGCTTTCGTCCGCGGCATCGGCGACCGCTTCGCCGGCATCGCCCAGTTGCTGCTTGACCTCTCTTACGCTCGCCATGGGACGCTCTCCTCGCAAGTCGGGTGCCGGCCGGGTGTGGTCGGCCTGCACCGATGGGATCCCGCGAACGCGGGACCGGATCATTCCTCCGCGTTCGACCGGAGGGCGTCGACGCGTCGGGTCGCGCGTACCGAAGTAGCGCGACGCGACGATTCGCAACGGAAGCTTAGGCGGGACAAACTGAACGCGAACACGGCGCGGGCCGCCGGGGGCGGCATGGCGTGCATTATGCATTCATGAGGTATACGTTACGCCTTGCGCGCGCTGGCGCGTGCTCATATCAAAGAAGCGGGGAGGGTTTGGACATGCCGGAACTCATCGGCCAGTGCACCACGTCTATCGATGCAACCGCCGCGGCGCGTGCGCCGCGTGGCAACCCGGCGCGCATGCGTGGACTGGCGGCACCGCAGGTCATCGTGATCATCGGCGTCATCGCGCTGCTCGCGATCGCGGCCTGGTGGTTCCTGGGGCGTTCCGGTCCCGCGAGCCCCGACGCGGCGACCGCCCCTGCCGCGTCCACCACCGCGACACCCGACGCTGCGCAGATTCCGGCGCCGGAGGCGGGTGCTGCCGACCTCACGGTCGACCAGTTGTACAAGGAAGCCCGCTCCGCGATGAGCGAGAACCGCATGGTCGCACCGACGGGCAAGAATGCGCTGGAGTACTACCTGCGCATCCTCGCCAAGCAACCGGACGATACCGGCGCGAAGGACGCATTGCGCGAATTGTTCCCGTTCGCGACCGCGGGCGTCGAAGACCAGATCAACCAGGGCAATTTCGACGAGGCAAGCCGCATCATGGGGCTGCTCGCGAGGGCCGATCCGAGCAACTACACGCTGACGATCCTGCGCAGCAAGCTGGATCTCAAGAAGAAGCAGAACGACCGCGATGTTGCGCAGAAGGCCGCGCAGGATGCGGCGACCGCTGCGGCCGCGGCGCGCACGGCGCAGCCCGGCGCGGCCGGCACCACGCCGGCGACTGCGGAAACCGCCGCGCCCGCGGCCGGCACTGCCGCTGCGCCGACCGGCGAGGCTCCTGCCGCTGCAGCGGCTCCCAAGCCGACCGAAGTCGCGAAGGCGACCCCGCCTCCTGCACCGGTCGCGCCGCCGCCGGCTGGCGAGTCGCATGACGTGCGCGTGCTGACGCCGCCGCGTCCGTCCTATCCGCCCGCGGCCGTGCGCAACCGCCAGGACGGCTGGGTCGAAGTCGAGTTCACCGTCGGTGCCGATGGTTCGGTGCAGAACGCGCACGTGACCGCATCCGAGCCGGCGCGCGTGTTCGATCGCGAAGCCGTCAGCGCCGTGCAGCGCGCGAAGTTCGACCCGAAGATGGAGAATGGCCAGGCCGTCGCCTCGACGCTGCGTCGTCGCATCGAGTTCAAGCTCGGCAATTGAGCGCGGTGCGGTGGCGGCGTCCGTCGCCGCCGCGTCGATGCCACGCGAACGCGTCGCCAACGGCGACGTGTCAGCAGTGCGCGCGCATCGTCAGTTTCCGACACGGGTCGGCAGCGACCTCGGAGCGCGCCGCCGCGCTCAGTCGGCGGTTCCGTTGCCGCTCGCCTCGCTGCTGTCGTCGTGGTCGATGCCGGCCCAGTTGACTTCGGGCAGGCCGAGATAGCGGTCGAACAGCATCGGCATCAATCCGGCCGGCAGGCCGGATTCGCTGTTCCACAGCATCGCCGCGCCGAAGCGGTATTTCGGCAGGAACGCGATCATCGCGCGGTATCCCTGCACGGCTCCTGCGTGGAAGATCAGCGTCTCGCCGGCATAGTCGTAGATGCGCCAGCCGAGCGCGTACTGCGCGTCCTTGAGGCGGCCGCGCTTCCACGGTGTCGCACGCAGCTCGCGTTCGGTTTCGATGAGCGGCTTGTGCAGGGTGTCGAGCAGCGCCGGTGACAACACGTCGGGATGGCCGCCCATCTGCGCTATCAGCCACTGCTCGATGTCGCGGATGCTCGCGTTGACGCCGGCCGCCGGGGCGACGCGGTAGTAGGCCTCGCTCGGTACGAACGGCGTCCAGCCGCCGGCGACGTGATGATGCGGGCGCGCCCAGCTCTTCGAGCTCTCGAGCGCGTCGCGGCCGTAGGTCGCCGTCGTCATGCCGAGCGGGCGGAACAGGCGCTTCTCGACCTGGTGATAGTAGAAGTCGCCGGTCGTCGCGAACACGACATCACCGACCAGGCTGAACGCGATGTTCTGATAGCCGTAGCAGGCGCCGACCGGGCAGGCCATCGGCACTTCCTTCAGGCGATCGACCAGCAGCTCGTACGGTTCGTCCTGTTCCAGCAGAGTGTCGTACGTGTTGTGTGGCAGACCGACGCGATGACTGAGGATGTCCTGCACGGTCAGGCGTTGCGCGCCGTCGACGTCGCTGAGCGTGAATGCAGGCAGCATGTCGGCGACCTTGCTGTCCCAGTGCAGGCGGCCGTCCTCGACCAGCAGGCCGGTCATCGCGGCCGCGAACGCCTTCGACAACGATGCGAGGCGGAACACGGTCTCGCCGCGCACGGGTTCGCCGGTGCTCCAGTCGGCGGAGCCGACGCCGCGTTCGAGCAATACCTTGTCGTCCTTGACCACTGTCGCAGCGAGTCCGGCGACGCCACCCGATTCGCCGACGGCGGCGAGCCAGCCGTCGAACTCGCGCGCGATCGCTGCGCTGTCGTGCGACACCGCGCGTGGATCGGCGACGGGCACCACGATCGCCGGCAGGGCGCGATAGCGTGCATGCGCAGCGGCAATGGACTTGCGGGATTGCGCACCGCCGCGCTTGGTGACGGCGCTGCTGGACGCGCGCTGACTGCCGTGGGCCGCCTTCGCCCGACCGGCGGCGTCGACGGAACCGGACATGGCAATCGAGATTGCCGCGACGAGGGCGACGAGGGCGCTCGGGGTGTTCCTCAATTCAGACTCCGGGGCCTCGAAGGACCCTCGTGTTATGCTCGAAACGCCTTGATTCTAGCAGGATACTTGCCAAGTCGAACGGGCTTCGGGTTGCATCGCCAGCTGTTTTTTGCGCCGGCGTCCCCAATTCGTGACGGACGTCCGCCATCATTCAGCTACACGCATCGGAGGAAGTGGAATGAGCATGATCGTCCTGCTGGTCGCCGTGGTCCTGATTGCGCTGTGGGCGGTCGGGATCTACAACGGCCTGGTCGGTGGCCGCAACGGTTACAAGAATGCGTTCGCGCAGATCGACGTCCAGCTGACGCGCCGCTACGACCTGATCCCGAATCTGGTCGAGACCGCCAAGGGCTACATGAAGCACGAGCGCGAGACGCTCGAAGCGGTGATCCAGGCGCGCAACTCGGCGGTCAGCGGCCTGTCCGCGGCGAAGGCAAGCCCGGGCGACGCCGCCGCGATGCAGCAGCTCGCCGGTGCCGACAATGCGCTGACCCAGACGCTCGGTCGCCTGTTCGCGCTGTCCGAGGCGTATCCGGACCTCAAGGCGAACCAGAACATGATGCAGCTGAGCGAAGAACTGACTTCGACCGAGAACAAGGTCGCGTTCGCGCGCCAGGCCTACAACGACGCCGTGATGGCCTACAACAACCGGCGCGAGATGTTTCCCGGTTCGATCTTCGCGAACATGTTCGCGTTCCTGCCCGCGGAACTGCTGAAGATCGAGTCGGAGCAGAAGCGCGAAGTGCCCAAGGTGTCCTTCACCTGACAGCCTGCGTTCGAAGCGTGACGCCGTCGATTGCCGAAGCGTGGTGCGTGCGGATCCGCACGGCACGTGATCGCGTTCGAAGCGCTGCGGGCGCGCCCAGCCGATGAATTTCTTCGAGCACCAGGACCAGGCGCGCCGGCAGACCCGCCGCATGCTCGTGATGTTCGCGCTCGCGGTGGTCGGGATCGTGCTCGTGATCGACCTGGTCGTCATCATCGGTGTAGGCCATGGCCGCGCTTCGGGTGGCGGCATCGCGTTCCTCAGCCTGCTCGTGCTCGGCGTCATCGCTTCGGGTTCGATGTACCGCATCGCGACGCTGCGCGCCGGCGGCGCCGCGGTCGCTGCCCAGCTCGGCGCAACCGAAGTGCCGCACGATTCCGGCAATTTCGCCTACCGGCGCCTGCGCAACGTGGTCGAGGAGCTCGCGATCGCCGCGGGCGTGCCGGTGCCGCAGGTGTTCGTACTCGAGGACGAGGCGGCGATCAACGCGTTCGCTGCCGGATACACGCCCGCCGATGCGGCGATCACCGTGACGCGCGGCGCGCTCGACAAGCTCACGCGCGAGGAACTGCAGGGCGTCATCGGGCATGAATTCAGCCACGTGCTGAACGGTGACATGCGCCTCAACATCCGCCTGCTCGGCATCGTGTTCGGCATCCTCGTGGTGTCGGTGATCGGGCGCAAGATCGCCGAAGGTGCCGGTCGCGGCGGACGTGATTCGAGCGGGGCGGTCGTGTTCGGCCTCATGCTCGCCGGCGTCGGCTATCTCGGCGTGGTATTCGGTCGCATCATCAAGGCATCGATCTCGCGCCAGCGCGAATTCCTTGCCGATGCTTCGGCGGTGCAGTTCACCCGCCAGACCGAAGGCATCGCCGGCGCATTGAAGAAGATCGGTGCGCTCGCCGAAGGCTCGGTGCTCGAGAGCGGCGAGAAGGAGGAGGTCGCGCACATGCTGTTCGGCGATGGCGTCGGCTACTCCGCGCTGTTCGCGACCCACCCGCCGCTCGAGCAGCGCATCCGTCGTCTCGAGCCCTCGTTCCGGCGCGACGAGCTGAAGGCGATCGCGGCCGCCTGGTCGCAACCGGTGCTGGTCGACGACATCGACGCAGCGGATTTGTCGATTTCGGGTTTTGCTCCGGCCGGAGCGAAGCCGTCGTCGCCGCGCGGCGCGAAAGCGACCCTGCCGATCGCGCAGGCCGAGCTGCGCATCGTACCGGGCGCCGTCGTGCGCCAGGTCGGCAATCCGGATGGCGACGATCGCCGCGCCGCGCAGGTGCTGCACGCCGGGATACCCGATCGCCTGCGCGAAGCCGCAGTCCAAACCACGCAGGCGATCCCGCTGCTGTGCGCACTGGTGCTGAGCGACGACGCGGATCTGCGTGCGCGCCAGCTGGAACTGATCGTGCAGCGCGTCGATGCCGGCACCGGCGCGCTCGCGCGCACGCTCGGTGAGGAACTCGGCGAGCTGCATCCGATGCAGCTCCTGCCACTCGCCGCGCTGGCGTTCCCGGCGCTGCGGCGTCGCCCGCGCGCGCAGCTGGACGCGTTCGTCATGCTGCTGCGCGAGCTCGTGGACGCGGACGGACAGGTGACACTGAGCGAGTATTGCCTCGCGCGCCTGGTCGGCGTGCAGGTCGTCGATGCGCTCGACCCGGCGTCCACCATGTTGATGGGACGTTCCAAGCTGACCGACGTCGATGCCGAATTGAAGGACGCGCTCGCGATCGTCGCGCAGCATGGCCACGACGACGCGGCGGCCGCCCGGCGCGCATATGCGCTCGGCATCGCCGAAGTGCTGCCGGCTGCGACGCTCGCTTATGCGCCTCCGTCCGACTGGATGGCGGCGCTCGATCGTGCGCTGCCGCGGCTCGATCGCCTCGGTGCGCCCGGCAAGGAGCTGGTCGTCGCGGCATTGACGCGCGCGATCAGCGCGGACGGTGTCGTCAGCGTGGCGGAAGCGGAACTGCTGCGCACGATTTGTGCGACCTTGCATTGCCCGCTTCCGCCGTTGCTGCAGGCGTTCGACTGACTTCGAGCGGCGTGCGGTGTAAGGTGTCGCGACCGCGTCGAACCGCAGCGTTGCATCCGGCGCGCGACCGGTTTGCCGTTGTTGCGCGCACCACGGTCCCGGCGCGCGATATCTGATAGAAGCGATCGCATGAACCTGCATATATCCCCGCAACGCGCAACGGATGAACTGCTGGCTCGCCCGAACCTGCGCCTGCGCATCGGCGAGCAGATCGTCGACGTCGGCGCGCTGCGCGTGATGACCCGCTCGGAGCAGCCGCGACTGACCAGCAAGGCGGTCGCGGTGCTGATCGAACTGGTGCGCCATGCTGGCAGCACGGTCACGCGCGACCAGTTGCTCGACCGCGTGTGGACCGGCCGCTTCACCACGCCGGACGTGCTGAACCAGGCGATCACCGAGCTGCGTCGTGCACTCGCCGACGACAGCCGGCCGCCGCGCTACATCGAGACGATCCCCAAGGTCGGCTATCGCCTGATCGCGCGCGTGCAGGTGCTCGAGCCGGACGAGGGTGCGCTGTTCATCAGCCCCGACGAGCAGTCGGTCAACGACGATGTCGGGCCGGCCGGCGCAAGCGATCGCAACGGTGCACCGGGTGAGCTGCGGCGCACGATACCGGCATCGATGCTGCTCGCGGCTTGTGCCCTGCTGGTGCTCGTGGCGCTGGTGGTCGCGCGGATCTGGATGGTGCCGTCGCCAAACGCATCCGGAACCTCTGCGTCCGCCGCGTCCGCCTGGCGCGCATCGGACATGCGCGCGCTGACGTCCGATCCCGGTGCCGAGCGCCGCCCGAGCATTTCCGCCGACGGCTCGCGCATCGCGTTCGGCATGCTCGATACCAGCACCGGTTTCGACCGCATCGTCGTGCGCACGCTCGAACCTTCCCAGCTCGTGCACCTGACGCCGGGGCGCAACGAGCACGAAGCGGTGCCGGTGTGGTCGCCGGATGGTGCGCGCATCGCCTACGAACGCCTGCATGGTGCGGGTTGCACGATGCACGTCGCGTCCAGCCTCGGTGGCAGCGAGCGTGAAATCGGTCGCTGCCGGCGCTATATCGCCAACTACTACGATTGGACACCGGATGGCCGCGCGCTGATTACCGCCGGGCGCGGCGAGGACGAGAAGGGACAGCTCCACCTGCTGCGCCTCGACCTCGATTCCGGCGGCAAGACCTACCTCGACTACCAGCGCGACGCACACGACGAAGACCTCGAGCCCCACTATTCGCCCGACGGCAGCAAGATCGCGTTCCGTCGCGGCCTTTCGCCGTACAGCGACCTGTTCGTGATGGATGCCGCCGGCGGCGCGGCGCGCCAGGTCACGCATCTCGCCGCGCACATTCGCGGTTACACCTGGACGCGCGATGGGCGCGCGCTTGTATTCGCCTCCAACCACGCCGGCCCGACGGCGCTGTTCACGGTCGACGTCGAATCCGGCGCGTTACAGGCGCTCGGCGTCACGTCGGCAGAATATCCGGTGGCCGCACGCGCGACGGATACTGTCGTGTACGAAATCCCGCGCACGCGCAGCGCGTTGTCGGTGGTCTCCTCCACGGGCACAACGGTGACGCCGCAGGCACTCGCGGTCTCGACCGGCAGCGATTCCGCGCCGCGCGTCTCGCCGGCAGGCGACCGCATCGTGTTCGTGTCCGATCGCAGCGGGCAGTTCCAGCTGTGGCTGTACGACATGAAGGCGGCGAGTGTGGTCCCGCTGACCGATCGCGCGGATGCCGCCGTCACCTTGCCGCAGTGGAACGCGCAAGGATCCGGCGTGGTCGCGGTCGAACACGATGCCAAGGGACGGCGCCTGATCGAGATCGACATCGCGAGTCGCCATCGACGTGTACTGTCGCGACCGGACGAGAACGTCCTGCTCGGCGCTCCCGGCGGCGGCGACACCTACGCATGGATCGCCGGCACGTCCGGACGGGACAACCGGCTGCTGCGCGTGCGTCACCCCGGCACGCCCGACGAAACGCGCGACACGCTCGCCGAGGCCGTCAGCTTCATCGAGGCCGATCCCGCGAACCATGCGCTGTACTACGAGCCGACCACCGCGGGTCGCCTGTTCCGCGTCGACCTCGACAGCGCGGCGAGCGAGCTCGTCACCGAGCACATGCCGGATGGCGCGAATGGTTGGCGCGTCGTCGACGGTCGCCTCTGGTACGTGTCCGACATCGAGGAGAAGAGCGCGAAGCTGCACGAGTTCGATCCGGCCAGCGGCAGCGACCGCGTGCTCGCCACGCTCGATGCGATCATGCGCAACCTCGATTTCAGCGTGATGCCCGACCGCAAGAGCCTCGTCGTCGTGCCGTTCGGCACCGAGGACACCGACATCGGCATGTTGCGACTGACGCGCGGCGATTTGCCTGCCCGGTCGCCCTGAGCGCTGCTGCGTGCGCGTTGCCGGTTGATCCCGGACGCGCAATTTCAGTCAAACCGATCGAGAATTCCCGCAACCCGCTGCGCGCGCTGCGCAGGCATCCTGCATGCGCCCTCCAACGGGCGATGTGTCACAGCATCGATGTGCGAAACCCTTGGCGGACCACCGGGATCGGGACCCCGGGGTCCGCTATTTTTATGCCCATGGATGGGCGGTACACCGGAAATGCAGGAGCAATTTCCGGTGTCACCCCGCCGATGCACCGGAAAATGCAGGAGCAATTTTCTGCATGCCCA
>Ga0105239_10003506_pt1 | contig 19207 bp, 29 predicted proteins | sample KBSC44metaG_FD_92761 | JGI IMG/M metagenome (GOLD analysis project Ga0105239, IMG submission 92761) | Corn rhizosphere microbial communities from Kellogg Biological Station, Michigan, USA - KBS C4-4 metaG | ecosystem: Host-associated > Plants > Roots > Rhizosphere > Soil | place: Michigan, USA...
CGCAAGTCGTGGGGGTTCGAGTCCCCCCTTGGGCACCAATCGAAGTTCCATAGCGTCCAAGGACGTCCACGGAATACACGAAACCCCGCGTAGCTGCGGGGTTTTTTGTTTCTAGGCGTCCATGGGCGTCCAGTGGAGTCTTGGACTTTTGGGTAGGAATTTGGGCATGATTTCCCCAATCCTACCCAAAGCGGTCCCTCCCTATGCCACGCCTAGCCGATCCGCTGACCGAGCTTCAGATCCGCAAAGCCAAGGCAGCGGCCAAGGCCTACGCCCTCTCGGATGGCAACGGTCTCTCCCTACTGGTCAGCCCGGCAGGCCGTAAGACCTGGTCGGTGCGCTATCGCCTTCTGGATGGCACCCGCCCAGCACCCTGCGTGATCGGGCACTACCCAGGCATGTCCCTGGCTCAGGCACGCGCACGCACGATGGAAATACAGCGCGACGCGGCCCAAGGAAGGGCTACCCAAGGTCTACGCAGCGCGGCCAAGAAGGCGGCCGCAGAGGAGACCGCGGAAGAGCAGGCCGAGGCCCTGGCCAGGCAGGAGGCTCAGAACGCGTCGCTTCGGTCCGTGTCCGGGCGTTGGCTGTCAGAGAAGCGCCCCACCTGGGCTGCTGAGACCTATCGCAAGGCGCTCCTGGTCGTGGACTCGTACTTGGTGCCGGCGATCGGCGATCTGGACATGAGGACATTGGAGACTAAGGGCGTACGCCCGGTCCTGCTGAAAATGGCCGCCGAAACCCCGCAGCTGGCGCGCAAGGCCAGGCAGTACATCGGGAGCATCGTTGACCAGGCCATCAATGAAGGCCTGCGCAGGGACGAGAGTCGGCTACGGCTTGATCGCATGCTGCCTAAGTTCCGTACCGGCCATATGCCGGCCGTGACGGACGATGAGAAGACCCTGGGCGAAATCATGCGGGCCATCCACGATTATCCGAATAGGGTGGTGCGGGCGGCCCTGATCTTGGTTTCACTCACCGTGATGCGGCCTGGTGTTGCCGCGAGTGCGCGCTGGTCTGAGATGGATCTTGAAGTTGGGGAGTGGAAGATCCCTGGCAAGAACCCTGACGGCACCAACCGAATGAAGACGGGTGAGGACTTCACGACCTCGCTGCCCGAGCAGGCGCTAGTGGTCCTGCGTGAGATGAAGGGCCGAATGGACGGTAGTGAGTACGTGTTCCCGCCGCAGGGAAGGCAGAACAGTCCCCATCTGAGCCGAGATGCACTGAGCAAAGCCCTTCGAGACCTTGGGTTCCAGGGCAAGCACACGCCTCATGGCAACCGGGCATCACTACGCACACTTGGCCGTGAGCGGTTGGGGATCGATGTGGACGTGCTAGAGGCACAGCTGGCGCACGCCCCGAAGGACGAGGTGGAGGCGGCGTACGCCCGGGTGAAGTTCCGGGAGAAGCGCCGGGAGGTCATGCAGGCATGGGCGGACTACCTAGATGGGCTGAGGGCTGCCGGCCAGGTTGTGCCAATGAGGGTGCATTTGGCTCGTTGATTTTTGTCCGAGATGCCATGCCGCATGCACCTCCTGCTCGGTCGCCTTGCTGTTTTCGATAATGAGGCGGACTATCGAGGCACTCACATGGGTGGGAGGTTTTTGGCATGTTTACTGACATGGGTAAGCTTCACATCACCACAAGCACCTTTCATTCAGACGGGGAGTACCGCGGGTACTGGCATATTTCTCAGCGGCGCCCCGATTTTGCTGATAAACGACTTCGCGACCGGCCAGCGGAAGGAATGTTTGCCTCAGAGAAGATGGCGCACCAGGCCGCGATGGATGAAGGAATCGCATACGCCAAGGAGCTATTAATGCAGAACCCGCACTGGCGTTGAGAGTGCGCATCATTTGTCTCTATATAGGCCCCGAAACGGCTCTTTCATCCGTACGGTATTCAACAATAGTGCCAAGAATGCGGTTTGATTGAGTCGGATAGTCGCGATAGGCAGCATCGGTACCCTGATCTGAGATCGATGGCAGTGCGGCGAATCATTGCATCAGAGCGCCCATTGGCTTGCTGGGCTGACGCACGGGAACAATCACCTGCGATGGATTTTCAGTTGGGCAGGGCGTTGAGAAGTTTGACGCGCGCGCGGAAGAGGCGTGCCTTCACCATGTCTACGGGGCAATGCATGATGATGGCGGTGTCGTCGAGTGAGTAGCCCATCCCATAGATGAGCTCCAGCACGATCCTTTGATTGAGCTGTAGGTGATCGAAGCCCATGTTCAACCAGGTGCGCAACGCGCAATCCTCTTCCGAATCGCTGGCATTGCTGCCCGGATTCTGTGAGGTGTCGTCCTCATCGAGTTCTTCGTGTAGGCGCAGAGCTTGAAGTCCGCATCGATAAGCAATGCCCAGGAGCCAGATGGAAACACGGGAATCGCCATGGAAGCTGTCGGCATTTCGGCAGGCGATCCAGAAGCAGTCATTGATGATTTCATCGACCACATCTGGTCGCCGCGTCAATCGAGATAGAAGGTGACAAAGCGCGCTGTGATGACTTCGATACATCTGTGCCAAGGCGGCACGGTCACCGGTAGACATTCGCTGGAGCAACATGCGATCTATTGATTCCGCATCGAAATCGTCGTCCATGGGCGCCGAAGGGATCATGGGAGTGAACTCGGGTAGTGGAATAGGTTCTGCGGCTACGCAAGAATTTCTTCCTCATCAAGACGGCTCCAAGGTCACTGCGTTCCGGGTATGGAACGAGCGGATTTTCCTGTGGCCACCACGCTCACATGGCAGCTGCGCTCGAGTTCAATCCGTCAGAATGGATTGCCTTACAGCAATCCTGTGACCGTAACTGTGGTGAAGCACACCATCGAAGTTATTGTGCTGGTCTTGATGCCCGAGAAGGCCATGGCTCTGTCGCCCCAAGTTCTAACCTAGCGATCTCACCGGTAATTTCGTCTATATGGTGTGGATCCTCAGTGAAATATAGGCAGCCATTTGGCGTAGTATCTTTATGTCCCTGGCTGGAGTATGGGGATTTCGATAAATCGATTAGACCCCAAATATTGGACGGCTGCGGATGTCGGCCGGGCTGGCAGCCTACATTTCGTAGCAATGCCTGGTCTAGACTAGATTTCCAGGTTATCAGTACTGGCGTAGAGGTTCTCCAAGTACCAGCCATCTCGCCCAGAAGCTTTTGCCTTATAGAGTGCCGAATCCGCGGCGGCGAGCAGGCTTGTCGGGTGTCTTCCTGCAACGCAGACGCAGCTTCCGATGCCCATGCTGATAGTAGCTTGGCTAGAGGGAGTGGCTGGGTGAGGGATGGCGAGCATCCTGATGGCCTCTTGCATTCGTTCCGCGACGATCTGTGCTGATGCCGCATCCGTATTCGGAAGGATGGCGGCGAACTCATCTCCACCATATCGCCCTAGCATGTCGATACTGCGAGGGAGAGCGGCTCGTAGAGCATCAGCGATCCGTATCAGGCAGTCATCGCCGGCTTGATGGCCAGCGATATCATTGAGCTGTTTGAAGAAGTCCACGTCTATCAGCATTAGCGACAATGGCAAGCCAGCGCGAGAGCTGTGTTGCCACTCCTTTTCTAGTGCGCGATCGAAAGCACGCCGATTCGGTACATGTGTCAAAGCGTCGGTGTAGGACAGCTCTTTTAGCTGTTCCTGTGCACGCTCCAGGCCTGCCTGAGCCTGTTCGAAGTTGCGAAGATGGGTGACGGATCGGGCGGTGAAGGTGATGAAGGCTACAACAATGGATATCACGCCAAGTTCGGGCTGGCGTGATTGCACCGAGAGACCAAGGGTCAGCAGGAGCAATGACGACACAGCCGGGCTGCCGATATTGATGATGTCCGCAAACAGGCCGCCACTTCGCGCTGATCGCGCCTCGGGCTCCTCGTCTGGCAATCGGTATAGCAGCCAGACTTGCAACAGAAACTGCGGGTAGCAGAAGAGGGCATTCGTCCAGATTTGTTCGGGAAAGCGGAGTGTCACCTCGTTGTTGATGGTCATCACCGCCGTCGACATGGCAATGATGATGGCGAGGAGTCCGTAGAAGCGCCGCTCATCCAGGCCGGCCGCTGCGTAGTAATGCAGGAGCAGGCATAGGGCGAGGCTTCCACCAGCAGCTCCAAGCAGCCGAACGACGAAGGCGGAACTGGCGGCGTCATCAGGCACAGGAGCGAACGGCATGGCCCGGAAGATTAGGGCGTAGAGCGCGCATATGATGACAATTGCCTGGACGGTGTCCAGCCAGAGGAAGCTGCGAAAGTAGCGCCGTCCTGCCGGAAGCGAGACGAGCAGGAACAGTGGGATAAGAGCAGCGAGTATAGTCAGATACCACCCGGTGGCCACATAAAGTGGCGGCACATGGCGGATCAGAAAGATCGAGGCGCCCTGCAGACAGTCGGCAAGGACATTCATCGCGGCGAAGGCTCCGGCCAGCGCCCAGCGCGCCTTCAAATGAACTGAACGCCGAAGCCTGCGTATAACAAATGGAAACCATAGAAGCTGGTCAATCACTGACGACCACGACCAGAAAGCGACAGCTAGTGAGGCATTATTCCTTGCAAGGAAAAGCAGCATTGCCTGTATGAGAGCAAGGATGACAAGCCCAGATATCACAAACTCGGGCCGAAGCCCGAAAGGATATTCCTGTTCCTGCGACATGTGCTTTTGCCTTGGCACGGTGTTGTCGATTGAACGCCCCTGGCCGCGCGGTTTCATCATATGGGTTGACGGAGCGGCGGTAAACGGCATCGCGAACGGGTCATTGGCTCAAATTGCCGGCCATGGGGGCCACCTTTGGTGGGCCGCTCGGACGGCTTGATCCTGCCCCTTCCGCCACGCTTACGCCTACACCTGTTCGCAGGTATTGTCCCGCTGGACCCCAAATGACGACGGGCCACGTCGTTTTGTGGCGATCGACCTATCACCATAGACGCTCGGCTGGCGTATTCTTGCCGGCATGTGGACCTGCATCCGCTGCCATGCCGAGTTCCCGGAGTTCACAGGAGGCGCCGAGGCCACCCTTGACAGCTTCGGCCTGTACTTCATGTGCCCGGTCTGTGGGCGGCGCAATCGCCTGCGCAGCCTCGGCGAGGACGAGGAAGGGTTTCTGCGTCTGGAGCAGATCGATGAGCCAGAGTGACACAGCAAGGGGAGTGGTATGGGAAAGCATGGTCGCAACGATGACCCGGGTGATCAGACCCCCGTTGTGATGGGGCGTGCGGGGAAGATCCTCGTTGTCGTAGTTCTCGTGTCGATTGCCCTCGTCATGGCGGGTATATATATGCTCCTGAGTTGCTGGGGCCCTGATCACGCAAAGTGCTAGTGCACGTTCTTAGCGAAATCTGATTGCGGTATCCACTACCTCATCGTAGTGCCTAAGCCTCAGCTGAAACTCTTCAAGAATCGCCTCGCGGTACTTCGATTGCTCCTTGCCATCGATCAGTTCGTCTACGAGTTCGGGCCGAGAGTCCTGGAGGAGCTTCCTTAAAGCTTCGGGATCGGGATGCGTCGCAATGACGGTATCCATTACGTGGCTCATCGCATCGATGGACGCGCGCCATTTAACGTTCTGGATCCACAGAAGATCAACTTGCTAGACTAGGTAATCGATACGAGGGTCATTCACGGCTTGCCAGCCTCGATAGGGCATTCGGGCTACCGCCAGGGCATCTCCATACCTCTTTGAGGTTCGAGCGCACGTCGTCAATCGAGTTCAGGTCCATTGAAGACCTCCGCCCTAAGGTGGGGAAAAAGCCTATCATTTGGAGCGCGCAGCTACCTGCGCTGACGCGCTGGAATATCCCCATGCCCTGGATCATCGCCAAATACGCCATCACGGCCGCCGTCGTTGTTCTGGTCTCAGAAGTCGCTAAGCGCAGTGACCGGTTGGGCGCAGTGTTGGCTTCGTTGCCAATAGTGACGTTGCTGGCGCTCACCTGGCTCTACATTGAAAAGCAGCCCGCGGAGAAGATCGCCAACCATGCCTGGTATACGTTCTGGTATGTGGTGCCCACGCTGCCGATGTTTTTGCTTTTCCCGCGACTGTTCACCCGGTTCGGCTTTTGGCCGGCGTTGGGACTGAGCGCCTTGGTGACGATTGTTTGCTTCGTGCTGTTCGCTTGGGCGGTGCGACCATGGGGCATCAAACTGCTCTAGCCCTTGCAGGCCTAGAAAGTTCCGAAGCGCAAAAGAGTTCCCGAGGCGGAGCGTCAGCAGGTAGCGGTAGCTCCTATAAGGGGACAGAATGGCGGCACTATCCAGGATGGGGATTCGCGCATGGCCACTGACATAGGCAAGCTCCACGTCACCGCAACCGCCATCCATTCGAATGGGGAGTATCGCGGGCACTGGCACGTTTCTCAGCGCCGTCCTGATTTTGGTGACAAGCGACTTCGCGATCGACCAGCCGAAGGAACGTTTGATTCAGCGGAAGGGGCTCACAAGGCTGCGATGGCTGAGGGAATCGCATATGCCAACGAGCTGCTAGAGCAGAACCCACATTTGCGTTGACCGCGCGCATTACCCCTCTCCGCACAAGCTCGCTCTCCGGAATGCTGTCGACGGGATGTGTAGCCATGGCGCGCAGCTGCAGCTCAGTTGTCTTTCGGCCATCGCAGATCGTGAAGACCGTGGGCAGCTAACAGGACGGGTGATTCAAGCATGCTTACGTTCTCTGGCAAGTGCGACGGATTTACGTATCGGTGCACCTACAGCTTAGGAATGCAGCCTGTGACGTGGGAGGCGGAGGTCAGCCGATTCGGCCAGCGCGTCGGTCATGTTCACGGCAGGATGCTCACTACCCACTTCGACAATACGTTGTTTGTTGAAGAGGGCCTGCAACAAGCCGTGGCGATCGACATCGATGTGCATCGTGCCGACTGGGACTATGAAGACATCCGCGCTCTTCATGAGATCGGTCGCCATCAAGGTGTCGCTTATCGGGTGACGATCATGGATACCGCGCGAGGTAACTTCTTCTTCGTGCAGGCAGCGGTTGAGCAACTGCCACCGGTTAAAGCTTCGGCTGCGCCTTCATTCAGATCGGCGGTGGAAGCTTTCGCGCATGGTCATGGGATAGCAAAGGCGCTGATCGAAACCTGACATCATTCGCCCTCGGATGACTTGTGCGGCACGACGTTTTCCACTTCGCGTCGGGCGCTGGCCCTGGACAGTAATGAATGTTGGGTGCGACTTCGAACACGTGCCCATGGCTCAGTGGCATGCCGCTGGTCTTGCCCCGCAAGCCCTGAAGCCGGACAGGTAGGTGCCGACGTTGCCGCAGTTGGTGTCCCCATTATGAAGGGACGTCCGTTCTCCTTCCGGCGCGGCTCTCAATGCGAAGTGTGTGCACGCCGAGGCTTATCGTCGGTGCGCCACCGTACCGACGCGGTCGTCGCAGCGCCGCAAGATACAAAGCTCGCTGCTAGAGGTCTCGATCATGACGGGCATTCAAGGCTCTTACCGTGGCTTGGTCTACATTGCCATTTACCACCGTGAAAGGGATGCCGTGAGATGGTCGGCGAGCCTTGAAGACGACGATGGGGAAGTGACATTTGTTGCAAACCACTTCCTTTGCAGCCCTGGAACATTTGACTGCGAAGGTGCGATTCGTCAACGGATTCTTACAAGTATCGACGACTACCATCGCCGCCACGAGACACCAATTCTCCATTGATATCAGAGGAAGGAGGGGGCTTCTCTCCACGACTTAAGAGACGCCACCATGTTGAAATCAAGGCAAGAGCTACGCAGCATGTTAAGCCGCATTGAGGCAGGAATCATGCAGCTGCATTCCAGCAACCCAGTCAGCCGGATTTCTTCCGGCGGCCGGACGGCGCGTTTCAATGCCTGCTAACGCAGTGCGCTCGCGAAGACGATGATTGGCTGTTTAACTTGATCGATCAGGTCTGCGCGCGCCAGGGCATTCCGTACCCGGCGATTGGGTAGCGCTCATTGACCGGGAAGGTAGGCTCATTCTCGTGCACAAGACACATTCAGTGACGGACGATGAATATGAGGCGTTCCGCGCGAAGGTCAACGAAGACCTGAGATTGAAGCAGGTTGAGATAAGCCGTGCCTATGCGCTCGGGGATATGAAGCGCTGGTGGTTTGAACAGGAGACGGCCAAACTTCAGTTTTTTGACCACAACGACAAGTTGGCGATTGAAGCCGACGTTATCGTAATTGGCACCTTCTCCCCGGCGTTAAGCAGCTGGAAGTGGGCTTGGAGCAATTCCTCCCTGAGGCGGGAAATCCGCCAAAGAGCCCTTTCATTGAAGGGGCTCAAAGCAGTCACTGGATTTGATTTATTCGAGGACAAGGAAGCCTTTTCGATTGAAGGGGAGGCGATGGCTTGGGAGTTAGCGGCCATGGCCGTTCATCAGCTTGGCGCATTGGGATGCTACCGGGCACCGTTGATTGATAGTCCTCATACCTTCCTAGCGATCACCACTATGAGACCCGAGTAGCTTCGGGTTAATGTCTGCGTCTGACTCATAGCAGCCATTCCAGACAGTCATGAAAACCCGCGCCCAGCTCCGTGAGATCCTGGACGACATCGAGGCAACGATCCCAGAGGCAAGGGAGCGCCATACTGATGATGAGGACGAATTCTTCGTGGAAGTTCGCAGCATGGTGCAGCTGGCCGTGTCGTCCGCTAGCGGTGAGGACAGGGACTGGATGATCAGCCGATTGGATGTGTTGTTAACGGCTAATGGGATTCCTGTGACGTTGTGGTCGACTCAGTGACCCGACAAGCGAATCGGTATCCCCGCGTGAAGTTGCTGAATCCACAACCCGAAGCGGACATGCCATGGGAAGCAGGGGGAGAAGTCATGCGTAACGATATCGATAAAGCGCTCAGTGATGGACGGCTGGCTCGAAATGAAGGACGTCCTCTGGATGCGGCCAGTCACTACGAAGAAGCCGCCACGCTCGCTCGATCAGTTAACGATCATCATGCACTCGCAATTGCCCTTCGACACGTTGCCGATATCGTTCGCGATTCGGGTGATGCTAAGCGGGCACTCGAAGCATCCAGAGAAGCCGTGTCTCTGTATCGTGGTCTTGGGGCGACGCCGCTGGAGTTGGCAAACGCGCTGCGTGTTAATGCTCTTGCATTGCGAGCGGCGTGCGAGGATGACAAAGCTCTACCGCTTTGGATCGAAGCTCGTTGGCTCTATCACAGCGTGAATGTTCTTGCTGGTGTCGAGGAATGCGACCGTTATTTGGCGGATTTACGCATCGCAACTGACTCCAGGTTGGATGCGGAGCGCGAACTCCGCCTTCACGCGGAGCCACTGCAGAAGCATCTCCAGTACAGCGAACGGAAGGAGAGGCGGTCACTTGGCCAAATGATGGTCAAGCAACTGCTGATGGATGAAGGCGCTCTCCGAATTCGCATGCACCAGGAGGGAGATCACGCGACGCCTCAAGTCCATTTGGACTATGGGTCTGGTTTTCATGCCGTCTCGCTTCAAGTAAGTCCGGCAAAGGTGCTTGAAGGTGACGCCGGGAGAGTTCCCAAATGGCTTATTGGTGAGGCGCTTGCTTGGGTGACACAGCATGAGGCAACGCTTATGCGCATCTGGGCTAAGCTTCAGGCCGACGGCGATCCCAAGCCACTCATTGTCGAGTTGCGCGGCTACGACGCCTGATTGGCCACAGATCACAGGGATTCGCGCATGGATAGGATCTTCGGCAGGTATTTGATCCGAACCACAGTCGTCACGTCTGGCCTCAATGGCGATAGGTGGAGCGGCCACTGGGAGGTGTTTGACCCGGCGTCGGCCGAAGAAGGAAACCTGATTGAAATCGGCCTTAGCGCCGCGCAGGCATCTTTTGAGATGGCGGCGAGCATTGCCCACGGCGAAGCTGTGCTCTGGATAGAGCAGAGCCATGGCTACATGGAGATCACTGCGCACACAGACAAGGGCTGACATTACGCCACCTCCGCGCGTAGCTTCAGCACTTCTTCGTGGTTCTCATCGTGCTACGGCTGCTAGCTGGCATCGGTGAGCTTTTGGTGGATCCACTCGGGGCGATCCGGAGTCGGCCCGAATGGACCGCAGAGGGCCGTACATGGAGCCCTCGCTATGCGGGCTAGCCATACAAGCGGCGCGTGGCCTTGCTAGGATGGACGGAGTCCATCGCGATCACAGGTATCTTGACTAATCCCGATGGCTGGAGGGACTCTATTAAGGGGATTATGAGAGGCCGCATATATGGCTACCAGCAGGTGGTCGTTTACGCATGAAGGGCGGGCGTTCGCCTTTAATCTGTCCACGCAGGTGCTAGTCGAAGAATTCGTGTGGAGGGCGGAGATATGGTGCGATCAAATGGATGTGGGGCAGCTTGCCGGGCGCCTTACTGCCAGGGACGTGCCTTCTGACGGCTGGAGAGAAAGCTTCCTCAAGGAGCGGGCTGCTGAGGACGTCCAGCAAGCCATCAAGGCTAGGCTGGGAGTTGACTGGTAGCTATGGCCCGCAGCGTGGTTACGCCGCGTGGCCAGGCGCGGCCTGAGGCTTCTCCAGCGATTCTTTAGTAATTAGTTCCTACCGGCGAAGCTTAAGCGACGCCACGAAACTATAGAGTCGATGGTGGCTTGCCCTGCTTCAAAGGGCGACATCTATGTAAAACTCTGTCGGAAGCGGGTCGTGGCGAAATAGTCCGATTGTGCACGTCACTCCGTCAGTGAACCAAATCTGGACTTCGTGATCACCGGTAACCGGCTTTGCCACAATCCTGGCGCTCTTAACCGTTCTTCCCTCCAATTCATGGCACGTTTTGACCGTTTCTTCTAGCAGCATCGGCGGGCCTCCCTTGTTATCGAGAGATGCGGCGGACGCTAGCATGTGTCGCGTTATAAAGAGGTCCAAGGTGCGTTGATATCTCATCGGTATTTGTATCAATCTCTCGGGCGAGAGGCGTAAAGCGCGGACCATAACAATATTGAGGGGGATATACGGCATTTGCATAAATGCGTAGATTTGATAATCCATTTTCGGCGGCGCCACCAGAGTGATGGCTAGCTGAAAGGCCCATGGGCACGCTGCACTTAATAGAGTGCGCGCTAAGCAGCGGGAAGGGCACAGGAAGCCGAAGGCCACCTGACACCTGCTTGTATGGTCGTCACGGTCTAGCCAATGAAGCTTTCCATTGTAGAAACCATTCTCGCAAGGCCTTCAACGCCCGTTTCGTACCGCGCGCCTTGGTAGGTTTGAACTTCGGATCTATTTGCTCGATACCGTCAAACAGGGACGGTTGCCATGTCGCTTTATCAGCCGCTCGGCCAACACGGTCCCGTAGCGTTTTCGTGCTGCCTAGGAACAGGTAGGTGGCAAGGGCTTTGAAGTCCCAGCGGAGCCGGTGATGAACCAGTACTGCTTGGTGGTGGACGCTGCGATCCTGAGGGCTGACAAGAAGGACGATCAGCAGTACCAGCTGTTCCACCAGCTGACGCGCATCACCCGTGACCGTGGCGCCCTACGTCATGACGACTGCCTAGATACCCTGGCAATGGCCGTCCAGTTCTGGACGGACTACCTCGACCGCGATGTCACCCGCGAGGAGGACAAGCGCGTCGAGGGGCTGTTCGAGCTGGAGCTGCGGAAGTTCGAGGAATCGGTGTTCGGCTTCAGCCGTCAACGCGACAACTACTACGACAACTACTGATGACGCATTCTCAGGACGATAGCGAACGTTGCGACATAAAGTTGCTCGGTCGGATTCTTCTGACAGAACTCATCCAGAGCAACGCGAAACCCCGCGACGTCGCTTTGGATGGGAGGGTGATCCTGAATGTAGTAACCCGCTGCCGTCATGTAACCAAGCACCCACGACGTCATCGCCTGGGCGTACGCATCGTTTGGGGTCTTTCGCGCTTCAACCCACTGACCGCACGAAAGGGTTCCCATCCCGTATACCGGATAGTCGAGCTTCTTCTTGGGCGCGTCCTGCGCCGAAGCGGCTTGAACGGCCGCAAAGAGCGCAATCGCTAGTGCGATGAGCTTCATATCCCCCTCCCTCCTGTCGGAAACACCAATAGACTACCAACTTACTCCGCGCCTCGAAGCTTTCCTCGCGGAAGCCGAAGGGGAGCGCCTGACCGCCTACAAGGACGTGCGGGTATCTGGACCATCGGCGTCGGCCACACCGCTTGACATGCGCTTAGATCAGAGTAGCTTTTAGCCGTCGCCGCCAATTCGGCGACCAGGTTTGGCGACCTGAAATTTACTAGGCGCAACGGCGCCGAAGGCGCTTTTTTTGTGCCCGTTGCGCGCATGCCCGTCTTTTTGCGGTGGGCGTGCAGGGCAGCCTTCGGGCTGGCCGGTTTCCTAGTATGCCGGTTCGCCAACCCTGCACGTCCGCCACCTTGCCGCAACGGTGAGGTTGGTCCCCAAGACCTATGCAAGAGGTGGGTTATGACCGTGAAACCAAACCCCGAAGCCCGCGCCACAGTGGCTGCCATCTTGGATGATGCGAGCCATAACGACGACAACGAAATGACCTTCACTCGCGAGGAAGTCAGCTGGATCCGCGAGGCTCTATTGATCGGACTCTCGTGCCTGGGGCAGGTGGAGCAAGTCATCAGCATCAAGCAAGTGGCGACACTCGCCGGGCATCAGTGGGTAGACGTCATCGAGGATATCCGTCATCCGACCGGTTCGAGTGGTGAAGCCGTGTCTGCCTTTGCAACCGCTCTCACCGTCATCGACCGTTGATACCTCAAGCCGCGTAACACAGGGGCGAAATCATGACTAAGCAGCGTAATAGCGAACCCGTAACGGTCGGCCACGGCTTCTGCAATATCCCCGTGGCGCAGTGCGATTTGATGCGAGTGCAAGATGGCGTGCCGCTGGAGTTCGCGGTCATGCAGCTCAATTGCATTCTTGATTGCGTCAAGGAGCTGGCCGGCGATGGTGTCCAGGATGATGATGGCATCAGCTCGCGAAAGGCTTGGCTATTGGAGTTTTGCTTGGATGTGGCTCTGGGGCTCAGTCACACCATCGAGGCAACCCTTGTCGAGAGCCGTACGGCATGAGCGCCAAGGTCATCCAGTTCCCCAGGCAGCTATCCAATGAGCAGCTGTTTTGCCAGCTCACGTGGGTACTCGGTCACCAGGATGAATGGGACAACGAGGAAGAGGATGGTTGCCAGCAGCTGTCAGAGGCTGCGCATCACCACTTCCATCAGCACGCCAAGAAGGGCTTAGGGCCGGAGGAATGGGCGTCCGTACGCAAGCGGATCAGTGAGGGGCGCGAGCGGATACGGAAGCGCAATCGCGTGAAGGCGTGGCTGCAGTCCATCGGCGTGGAGCTGGGCCAAGCACAAGACGCTGAGCAGGCGCTATTCCTGGCATACGATCGCTTGCGTTCTTGTGCGCCGTTAGGCATTGAAAGATAAGGGTATTTTCTCGCTATTGGCCAAGGCAGGCTCGCCAGGCTAGGCAAGGTATGCCTGGAAATGGGTACCCCTGACTGCGTTTAAAATGATTCTGCCGCGCCTAGGACGGCCATCCGAATACCGGGCACCTTCACCGGCTGACGCGGCGACCCTTTGAAGGGCGCAGGGGTGTGCGCATGGCTTTTGAATTCATAGATTTTTCCACGAAGGCGAAGGAACTTGGTCTCACCGATGGAAACTTTCGAGCAAAGGTTCTTTCGGCGTATGACTCATTCCCTGCATTCGTGCATCTCTCATGGATTAGCGCTTTAGGTACGCAAGAGGACTACTTGCCGCCGTGGTCGGCTGACGAGTTTCCGCATATTCGCTGGGAGGATCAGGGGAGCCGCATCGGGCGACGCGGCATATCTTCTGAGGAGCTGGTCGAATGGCGTCGGCCCAGATATCAGCTAACCGGCTGGGTGATCGTGGCACGGCATACGTTCAGCGAAATCCATGCGCGAGGAGGTGTGGACATAAACGATCAGCGAGTTTGGTTGTGTACCCCAAATCTGGAAACGAACTATGCGCTGGACCTGCAGGTCACGCCTGATCGTGAATGGATTGAGTCGGGCGGCTATGAGGAGGGGGGATACTACCGAGAGGTTCATCCTCAAATTGGTCGCGCAGATTTGTTCTGGATAAGCGAAGGTGAGTCCACACAAAAGTCTCTGTCCGCCCGGAAAGAAAGCAGCTACCTGGGAATCATTGCCGCCATGCGTGCGCTCCTCTTGGATAAGGATGGAGGTGGATTCCCAAGCCAGGCTAAGGTAATTGAACTACTTGAGGAGCGTTATCGCTTCCCTGGAGTAAGCAAGCGCAATCTGGAAGCCGTGTTTGCCGATGTAGCTAGAGCATTAAATGGGGATGCAAAGGCGAAGCGGTAGCACCGCAACTAGCAATCAAGCACCGCAACTGCGGTGAACGAATGGAAGGGGATGGGCAATCTGGCGCTACCAAACAAGAAGGTACGCCCATGGAATCCAGGCCCATCCCTATCCGTTTCCTTCGTCTCCCCGATGTTCTCTCCCGCACTCGCCTTAGCCGCTCTCAGATCTATCGCCTAGAGGCCGGTGGCCGCTTTCCCCAACATGTAAAGCTCGGCGATGCCGTTAGCGCCTGGGTGGAGTCTGAGGTTGACCAGTGGTGCGCCGATCGCATCGCCGCTTCCCGTGAGGTGGTGGCATGAGGTCGCGCTACCCAGATACACGACCGCTGGCGCTTCTTCTGTGCGCCGTACTGGCCCTGCTGCTGTTGGGGGTGATGCGGTGACCGCTACCCTCATCCTTTCCCGCCTTGATGGTGTCCGGCAGCACGGCAACAGTTGGCGCGCGGATTGTCCCAATGGCCACGGCAAAGCCCGGGGCTCGCTTAGCATTGCTGAGGCCGATGACGGCCGTGTGATGCTCCATTGTTTCGCCTGCCATGACACCCCGGGGATTCTGGGGGCGCTTGGCCTAGAGATGGCGGACCTATTCCCGGGGCGGATCAAGGATCCTAGTCCGGAAGGCCGCAGGAAAGCGTCTGAGGCGTTCAAACAGCATGGCTGGAGGGCCGCCCTGGGTGTCCTGGCGCGTGAGGCCACGGTGGTGGTTATCGCCGCACAGGACATGCTCGGTGGCCAGGCTCTACCCGGTCCGGATTATGACCGACTGAGGATGGCCGAGGAGCGGATTCTACGAGCGCGGGAGGTGCTGGCATGAACGCCGCTAAACCCTCCATTCGCTCGATTGAGGATCGCGCCGAGCGCGACCTAGCTCTGCTCGACAAGATGACGCCACGCCCGCTGGCGGATGCCATTCGTCGGGCAGGGGATGCGGTTGGACGGCATGAGACGACTTATGAGAGTTGCACGGTTGCAAACACTAGGAATGCAACGCTGCAACAACATGCTGACGTACCTGTCGCGCCGCCGGTCATCCTGTCGGTAGCAGAGCTGTTGGGACGGTCCTTCCCAGTTCGGGAGGTGCTATTGGCTCCATGGCTCACTACACAGTCCCTATCAATGATCTACGCCACCCGCGGCACAGGTAAGACGCACGTTGCCTTGGGAATTGCCTATGCGCTTGCCTCGGGCGGCGAGTTCATTGGCTGGCGAGCAACCCAGCCCGTACGAGTGCTGTATATCGATGGAGAGATGCCCGGGGCGGATCTTCAGCAACGCCTCGCTGCGATCATCGCCAGCCGGATAGAGGAGGCGCCGGCTGACTATCTGCGCATTATGACGCCGGATGCGCAGCCCCTCGGGGTCATGCCAAACCTCTATAGCCTGGAAGGTCAGGAGGCGATCAACGCATGCATGGGAGACGCACAGGTTGTCATCGTGGACAACATCTCTTGCCTGGTCCGCGGGGGCAAAGAGAACGAGGGTGAGAGCTGGGAGCCTGTGGCCTCCTGGGAGCTGGCACAGCGTGCGGCGGGCAGGGCGGTGGTGTTCATCCATCACGCGGGTAAGGGCGGGGCGCAGCGAGGCACCAGCAAGCGCGAGGACTTACTGGATGTCGTTATCAAGTTGGGGCGGCCGACAGACTATGCGCCCAACGAAGGGGCGCGCTTTGAGGTCCATTTTGAGAAGGCCCGGTCTCTGAGCGGCGATGACGTAGAACCGTTTGAGGCAAAGCTGGAAACGCTCCCGGACGGCACGCAGGCCTGGGCCACTCGGAAGGTCATAGATGCGACCGACGTGCAAATCATCGAGATGCATGACCTTGGTATGACGATGGCTGAGATTGCTGGCGATCTTGGCGTGAACAAGTCCACTATCTCTCGAGCGGTACGCCGCCTTCGGGACGAGGGCAAGTTGCCGCCCGATAAGACCAAGCCGCGGGCGCGCCATAACACGGGGCAGGGGGCGGATGATGACCGCGATTAACCCTTCCGATGCGTGTTGCACAGTTGCGCACCTAGAGAATGCAACAGCGCAACTTTCTCTAAAGCAGCTGGCTTGGCGGGCTTTATCCCCTTCAGCTGTTGCGGATGTTGCACACGTTGCGCCGGTTGCGGACGTTGCAGCAGTTGCAGATAGACCGATCTACGATCTTCGGCTGGCCCTTTTGGCATTAGTCGGTCGTCACGGATTCAACGCCGCCCACATACATCGTTTGAAGGATCCGGATGTAGCTGCCTGTGCCGGTCTGGATGACGCCCAGCTTGTGGCATATCTGGCATTACTGGACGACTCGGCCGTGAGGTGGGCTGGGAAGAGGCCTGCTGGCCACGATGCCGCGATCCTGTGCCATCACTGCGGGCCGGTATGGGCCCATCCCGACATAGCCGCGGTACTACCCATCGTGGGCGGCTGGCCGCGCGCCCTGGGATGCCCCTGGTGTGCGATTCGGAAGGCGGGAGCCTACATTCCCCGTCCGCCAGTGCAGTGCATGGGATGCGTTGACTATCAGGCTGGGCCGATCAATCCAGCCGCGGCTCTAGGGCGGTGCGCCAAAGGCAAGGACTCGCACTATCCGATGCAGAAGCATACATGCGATGTGTTCTCGCCCGCGGGTGAGGGTTAAGCCGTGGCCGATGGCGGGCAGGCCATCGACCAGATGGACGTTATCGAGCTAGCTGGACGACGGATAGCTGGTGCCCTTGGCTATGGAGGCGGCTTTCTTGCCGATACAAGAGAAGTGGCCGAGCGAAACGCTGAGAGCACGCGCGGCATAGGACACTTCTCGATAGTGAAGCGCGGTCGAGTTGTTGAGCAAGCAGCCAAGTCTATCCGTGGATCCACACGAGTGAGGCGCCAGCACCAGTGGAAACGGTTTGCTGGGGTCGTTGCCATTCCAGTGGCGAAGCCAGACCAGGATGCTTTGGTGGCTCTGACCTTCGCAAGATTGGATGGCCCTTTAGAGGCGATCTTGTTGCTCTATGCAACAGGTGATGTACCCAAATACTGGCCGACCGTTAAGCGATATGGCTTAGCGGTGAAGGCTGTCAGCTTTGCTGTAGAAGCCCTGACTGACGCGATGCAGAGGATTCTTTGCGGTCGGGCTGCGATCGCGCAAGACAATAGGGCAAGTGCGCTGAAGATTCGGGCAAGTCGCTACCGGCGACTGACAAACGAGTGTGAGGAACTGCTGCGTGGCTGGTTGAGAAGGGCTGCTGTCCGGTTCTTTGTGGCTTTGGGCGAACGGGACGGAAATACACCATGCCGACGACTATAGGTATAGAGGGGCGTGCTGCCTTGCGTTACTCCTCTCCCGCCGCCGTGCCGGGTCATGCACGGCAAATCTAATTCAACAAGGCAGATGAGGTGAATGTCATGGGCGGAAGCTCGCAACCGAAGAACACGACGACCACTACCTAGGTCTAGCTCCCCTAGTGGCTGTCGAACGCGTACTAGAACTATTTCAACCAGACGCAGCAGGTCAACAACAAGCCGTATGAACAGTACGGCGGCCAGACCGTTGCCCCTCTCACCGACCAGCAGAACAACGCTGCCTGGCTCGGCCAGCTCGGTGCTAACGGTGGGCTGAACAGTTAGCAGACGCAGATGAACGCTTTGCAGGGCATCGCAAACGGTTAGTACAGCGTCAACCCGGGAGTCAATCCTTCCCTTGGCCTCACCACGAACGTGGGGACCAACCAATACGCCGGCCAGAACCCTCACCTTGGTGAGATGGTCAACCAGGCGCAGCAGAACATCGTCAACAGCTACAACAAGAACGATGCTCCCGCACTCGCTGCGCAGTTCGCCTCCAACGGTGCGTTCGGTGGTAGTGCGTATAACGATGCCATGCAGCAGTCGCAGAACACGCTTGCCTAGAACCTGGGCAACGTCGCCACGAGCCTCTACGGCCAGGACTACCAGAACCAGCAGCAGCTGGCCGAGAACGCGCTGAATCGCTCCGTATCGGCCCAGCAGACCGACCTGGCGCGTAACGCAGGTCTTGCCTAGCAGGACATCGCCAACCGCCTGGGAGCCGCTCAGCAGAACGCAGGGCTCATCCTCAACGCCTCCCAGGGCATCACCGGAGCTAATGCGCTGCAGAGCCAGTTCTTGGGGCAGTACAGCAACCTTGCTGGGCAGCAACAGCAGTACCAACAGGCTTTGCTCGATCAGCAGGCGAACAACTGGTACAACCGGACGTACGGCTACGACCAGCAGCGTCTAGCGAATATGGGGCAGGCGCTTAACTCGGTGCAGGGTGCGTTCTAGGGGCAGACTGCAACCGGCCTCAATCCAATGTACAAGGGGCGCAGCCTTGGTGGCGCTGTTGCCTCCGGTGCTGGTGGTGCAGCAGCCGGCGGCGCGATCGGGTCGATGATCGCGGGTGGCACAGCAGGTTCAGTAGCCCCTGGCTGGGGGACGGCCATCGGTGCAGGTGTTGGCCTGCTCGGTTACTACCTGTGAGGTGCGCCATGGAATATCGAGTCATGATTGATGGCTGCTCTCCGCTCGCAGAGAAGCACGCCTAGGCGGCACGCTCGGTTCTGGAAGTGCAAGGGATCAAAGACGGCGATAGCTCGTCCGCCGTGAAGCATCCAGTTCTGCACTGCTCGCAGATCGACCTATCTCATCCGACGTTCTTGCGGGCTCAGCTTCCACTTGGCGAAGGAGGGTAGGGGCCGACTCTGTGGATTCCCTACGGGCATGTACTGGGCATTTTGACGGTCTCTGACGACGTGGCAGGGCACACCGTGGAAGACGGCGAGATCGGCAAGGAGTCGTCTCCCGGTGGCACTGGATACCTCGCACAAACGAGTGTGCATTGAGATGGCCAAGGGCAAGAAAGATCAGAAGACGACCGTGGCTAAGACGGATCCCCCCGGAC
>Ga0105239_10003507_pt1 | contig 19204 bp, 16 predicted proteins | sample KBSC44metaG_FD_92761 | JGI IMG/M metagenome (GOLD analysis project Ga0105239, IMG submission 92761) | Corn rhizosphere microbial communities from Kellogg Biological Station, Michigan, USA - KBS C4-4 metaG | ecosystem: Host-associated > Plants > Roots > Rhizosphere > Soil | place: Michigan, USA...
ACCTTCCAGCCACTGTCGTCAAAGGAAGGATCTTTCCAGGCCGGATCATCTCCCGTAATAAACCGCGCCTCCGCCATGCGGATGGCATCGGGATGCTGGGCCCTGCAAAAGATCATGGGAAGGAATAGTATCCCTGTGAAAAGCAGTCTTATTATCATCGGTTATGCAAATCTTTCAATTAAAAGATCCTACTTCCCAAATCTTTCCACCGCAAAAGGACTCACGTCAATGCTGGTAGTTCTCCCCTCCACCATCTCGCTCACCAGCTTCCCGGTCCCCGCCCCCAGGCTCAGCCCCAGCATGGAATGCCCCGTCGCCACCACCACATTGTTATACTTCTTTATCTTCCCGATAAAAGGCAGCCCATCTGCCGAACAGGGCCGGTACCCATACCATATTTTCTCCGCCGGCGGCATCGGAACATCGAACTCCGGAAAAAATCGCCGCACAGCATTCAGTATACCCTGCACACGGTTGTATCGCGGAGGTGTAGACGTAGAAGTGATCTCCATCGTCCCGCCGAATCTTATTTTATTTCCATCCATCGGCGTAATGGCCGCCCTGCCTTCCACCAGTATGGCGGGATAGTTGACATGATAAGGCGAATTCTCCAGCGTCACGGAATACCCTCGTCCCGGCATCAGCGGCAGCTTAATATCCAGTTGCGCCGCTACTTCCCTGCTCCAGGACCCGGTAGCCACCACCACCGCATCCGCCGTATAGGCCTGCTTCGACGTGATCACCTTCTTCACAGCCCCATTCACGGTCTCAAATCTCAGCACTTCCTCATTCGGCACAAGTTTCACACCCCGCTCCCGCAACACACCGATCAGCACCTGCATCAGCCGGTTGGGATATAGATGCGCATCACATTTGAAGAAGATAGCCCCCAGCCCATTGATCCTTGTATGCGGCTCCTTGGCCTGCATCTCGTCATAGTTCAGCAGAGTGGCGTCCAGTCCCAGGTCATGCGCCTTCTCCACCGTATGATGCGCATGCTCCGCTGCCTCCGGCGTCTGGAATATCTCCAGCAATCCCTTATGCTCATAGGCTACATCAAACACCGGCTGCTTGAACCATACCTGCTCATATTCCTGCTGACTCAATAAAGCTATGTCCCGCAGGGGTACTGCAGACCGCTCTACATGCTCCTTCGTGGCGCTCTTCATAAACTTCAAACCCCAGTCGATCAACGACCTGCTCAGCCGGGGCTGCACATAAAAGGGACTTTGAGAATCCAACATCCATTTCAATCCTTGCTTCACGATACCGGGAGTTGCCAATGGGATAAAATGACTGGGACATATGTAGCCGCAGTTGCCATAAGAGCAATTGTCCAGAAAATCAGATCTATCGATGACAATAACACTATATCCAGCCTGTTGTAAATAGTAGGCGGAGCTTAGTCCAATGATCCCGCCCCCGGCTACGATGACATTTTCCATCTTCAAAATTACCGATACACCCCCATGACCGCTGCTTGGTATTTGACCTCCTATAGCACTATTTTAACCATTTTTTGTCCCTTTTTGACCCCTTCATGGTAATATTCGGGAAATGCTTATATTCGGTGTATGAAAGTATTGCAATTCACCATCCCTGTTCCGCACGACAAGACAGTTATTGTGCAGAAAGATGTATTGCCGCATTTCTACCCGCACCTTCACCGTCATGAAGAGATACAGCTCACCTGGATCCAGCAGGGTGAAGGAACTTTAGTGGCAGAGAATAACATGCATACTTTCAGGCCGAATGAGATCTATTGGCTGGGAGCAAACCTCCCTCATATTTTTAAAAGCGATCCGTCTTATTTCACACCCAAGAGCCGTAAGAAGATCCAAACCCTGAATATTTTCTTCAATGCAAAAGGCAACCTCGACTCCTTCTTCGAACTCCCTGAAATAAAAAGCGTAAAGAACTTCCTGCTGAACCAGCAGTCCGGATTCAAAGTACCGCCCCAGCATGTCACCGAGATATCAAATAAAATGCTGGTGATCCAGAATAGCTCCGGCGTCGATCAGCTCATCCATTTTATCGAGCTCCTGAAAACGCTTAGCAGCTTCCATGAATTGATGCCCCTCTCTTCCTGTACCCAGCCCGCTACCTATAGCGAGCACGAAGGTATCCGCATCGGCGCCATCTATAATTTCATCATGCAGCAATATGATAAGCCCATCACGCTGGAAGATGCCGCCAAACAAGCCCATATGACCCCGCAGGCATTCTGCCGCTATTTTAAGAAACATACCATGCACACTTTCGTCTCATTTCTTAATGAAGTGCGCATCAACGAGGCCTGTAAAAAGCTGACGGACGGGAATTACGACAGCATCGCCACCGTTGCCTACAATTGCGGATTCAACAGCATCACTAACTTCAATCGCGTATTCAAAAGCGTTACCCGCAAATCCCCCAGCCATTACGTTGAGAGTTTCTTCCAGCACGTGGAGTAGCGCCCCCGCACCAAGCCCCTCATCCGCCAGTTCCGCCGACAGCCTCATCCTCTTAATTCGTCGCTTCCCTTACCATTCTTATCGTTCCATATATTGGTCCTACGGAATTATTTTTACTCTTCGCCTCGAACCTCACGGTCACCGTCTTCTTTCCCTTCACCAGCTCTTGCGGCACAGCATACTTCACTTCATAGAACTTGCTTTCCTTAAGCCCATTCAGATCCTGCGTGGCAATCGTCTGTCCGTCTATCTGTATATTGAATATACGCCCCCGGTGATCCGATCCCCAGTATGAGCACATCAATGTATTCCCTACCGAAGAATCCACCTTCATGACGAACGAAAAATTACCACCCCTCTCCGCCGAACGCCATTTCTGCCCATGCTCTTCCCCTGTCTCCATTTCTTCTCCCGTGAAAGAATGATCCCGCTCAGGCTGCATCTCCCCCAGCCGCATCCGGTCTATCGTTCTGTCCTCCATCTCCTGCTGCTTCCTCTTCTCCTCCCGGTATTGATCCTGCCGCACGGCCCAACCCTCGGGAGTAAACCTGTCCCAATACACAGAATAATATTCATTCTTCGTACGATTGAAAGGGATCAGTTCCACATCCGACGGCTGCCCCACATTGCTTGTATGAAAAACAAGCCCATCCCGCTTCACCCATTGGTTGGGATCTTTCTCGCTCGTCACCAGCACCGGCACTCCCTTCAAGGGGTCAGGCTCCGTATTCCCAAAAAGCCCGGCCAGCAGCACAGGTCCATAAAACAATGCGATCCTGTCCGCATTGTCCGGCATCGATTCGGTATGAAATGACTCAGGTAGATGAATAACAACTTTGTCCTTATTACTCCATGTACGCTTGATAGCAATATACCCATCCTCCCCTACCACGTATTTTACAACCTTCCCATTCACCAGCACCCGCGCATCCCATGTCCACGAAGGCTTGCGTATCCGCAGCACAAAAGCCACAGGCTTGACCGCTCCCACCGTCAGCAATACACTATCCCCCGCAGGAAGCTGGGTCTGCTGCTCGATCGTAACACCTTTCTCTTTCCAGTTCAAACGGGACGGAATAAACAGATTGACATACAATCCCCCATCCTTCCCCCTGAAATAAATGCTCTCTCCATATTTCACATGATTCTCCATGCCCGATCCGACACAACAGGTGAATGTATTGAACTGATCACTGTATTCCTTCTTCGTCCCCATACGCAACGGCACGAAGTAGCACATCATCCCATCCTCATGGTTCTGCGAGGCTAAAATATGATTGTACAACCCCTTTTCATAATAGTCCATAAGTCCCGCGCTGGGATGCAACGCAAACAAATGCCGCGTTAGCTTCAACATATTGTACGTATTACAGGTCTCGGTCGTGTTGTCTGTAAGATAGTCGTTCAATTTCCGCGCGGCGCCCAGATACTCATAGTTACTGTTCCCGCCGGTGGCATAGGAATGATCGTTCACTACCGTCCGCCAAAAGAACTCTGGGATGATACTATCTTTTTTGTCCCCGGTCAGCTCATAGCGGCGTGCACAGCCGATGACCTTGGGTATTTGTGTATTGGAATGCTTCCCCGGCAGATCATCCTGCCCCATGGACAACGAATCCAGTATACGCTTGTCATGGAACTTATACGACAGGTCTAAATACTTTTTATCTCCTGTAATGGCATACGTATTCACCAGCACCTCGTTCATACCGCCATATTCACAAGCCAGCATCCGTTGATCCAGCGAGTCGCTCAAATGGCCTACGATAGATCCGGTCCAGTCGGCCATACCTCTTTCTACCTGTAACGCCTTGGTATTGTCGCAATATAGATAGGCATCCAGCAGCCCCGCCATCACCTTGTGTACGGTGTACCAGGGCGACCATCCTCCATTCAGATCGAACCCCCTGCTGCGGATCTTGCCGGCCGACACTTCCATCCAAAGACTGTCCTCCCTGGGAATGGCGCCCACATACCCGGTCTTACGCGCGGTCTGACAGACCTGCAGCTCATCGACAATATAATTTACCCGCTGCAGATAGCGGGCATCACCCGTAGAAGCATATTCCATCGCACAGGCCGATAGATAATGTCCTAACGTATGCCCCGCAAGCCCCGAAGACTCCCATCCCCCATATATCTTTCCCTTCGCCTCCAGTCCGGAATGGATCCTGAAGTCTGACAAAAGCCTGTCCGGCTCTACCTGCAGCAGGTAGCGGGCATCCGCCTCCATGGCCTCCTTAAAAGGCCCATCCAGCAGCCGCACATCCCTCAGATCAAAAGGATACGCTTCCACAGCCACTTGCGGCGCAACTTTCATACTACGGCTTCCATACTCAGGTACATACGATTGGGAATAACCACCCGATACACTTAATGCTAAAAGAACAGATAGACAATATTTCATTTTACAACGATGTAATACATTTTAATAATAGCTTCCTTGTCAAATAGTGCGGCATCGCCTTGTTGAAGATCATAGCTCTTCCACTCCTCCGCGGGAATGACCCTCACCTTCCTGTCCCCGCTCTTCAACACCAGCGGCAGATCAAACCCTTTCACGCAGTTCGTCCATCGGAAAGATACTTTTTTATCATCCTCGCTCCAATGTAATTCCAGTTGCGGTATCTGCGTAGTCCGAAGATATTGATCAAACACCTTCCCATAATCATACTTCGCCTGTTGCGAGAAATAATGCTCTATCTGCCCGGTCGTGACCGTCTGATGATAAAAGGTCTTATTCATACCACGCAATATCTGCCGGAACAGGCTATCATCATCCATGCTGTGCCGGATGGCATGCAGCATATTCCCGGCCTTGGGATACATATCCCCACTGCCCTGGTCATTGACATTATAATGAGCGATGATAGGTCTGTCATTACGGATACCTCTACGTATGCCCAAATTATATGCGTTCGCGGCATCCTTGCCCCATAGATAGTCTATGAACAATGTCTCGCTGTAGTTCGTATACCCCTCGTGCACATACATATCGGCCAGGTCCTTTGTAGTGATATTGTTCCCAAACCATTCATGCCCGCTCTCGTGGATAATGATAAAATCCCATTTCAATCCCCAGCCCGTACCCGAACCATCCCTGCCCCGGTAGCCAAAAGCATAATGGTTCCCATAAGCCACGGCGCTCTGGTGCTCCATTCCCGTATGCTGTACATCCACCAATTTATATCCATCCTCATAAAAAGGATAAGGTCCAAACCAGTATTCCATACTATGCAGCATATTGTGCACCTGCTCCGGCATATAAATCCGCGCCTTCTCCAGGTTATAGTCCAGCACCCAGTAGTCCAGGTCTAAATGCCCCTTTTCTCCCTGAAAGTCCTCGTGAAAGCTAACATATTTCCCTATATAAGGAATGATACAATAATTGCTGATAGGATTGACAACGGCCCATTTCCAGGAGGTAGTGCCATCTCCATTGCTCTTTTTAAATTGCAGCCGGCCATTCGCTACCGCCGCCAGGCTGTCCGGCGCGATCATGGTCAACGAAGCCCCGCTGTCGGGTTCATCACTCTGATGATCCTTACAGGGATACCACAGGGAAGCGCCCATACCCTGACAGGTCACTGTCATCCAGGGACGTCCGAGCGAATCTTTGGCAAAGGTCCAGCCCCCGCTCCACGGCGGGCGCGTGCTCTCATGCGGCGTGCCCGAGAAAAACACTTCTACTACACCCGTACTACCCTTCTTTTGCGGCACCGCCTCTACATGCCAGGCATTACCTTCTTGTATAAAATGCAGCCGCCGGCGACCATCGAACACCACGCTATCGATATGCAACGGCTCCTGAAGGTCCAGCTGCATGCCGGGCTGATGCTTGTCTACGACCCTATAGGTGATACGATTGCTCCCCCGCGTTGATTTCGTAAGATAGTCGGGCTGTACGGTGATGTCATAACGGAGCACATCCCACCAGACCCGCTCAGGACCAAGGCTGCCACGGAGCGTGTCGGCATGCGTAAATACTTTTTCTTTTATAGGAGTCTGGGCCACCCCTGCGACAGACAGCCCTATGGATAATAAGAATATGCAGAGTCGGTGTTTCAAACAGTTAATTTCCATCAAATGTAACAGTCGCAGTATTCCTACCCTTCCTGATTATTGACCGGTTGTCCACGAAAATTATCCGTCATTAAGTAAAACCCTTATTCCCGGATTTCGTATTTATTTAAAGTCGCGAATAGGTTTTGGCGGAGCATCGGAACTCTCGTTATCTTGCTTTGACAATCCAATACTCAATGAAACGCACTCTCACCTCTGTGCTGACCCTCCTCCTGTGCGCGCATACCAGCTTCCTCAAAGCCCAATCCGCCATTACTGCCTTTTCTGCCAGCTACCAAAGCGCCGCCAGCTCCATCGACTCCTATACTGCCAAACCCGCAGCAGGTTCCAGCGCATTCAGCAGCTGTGGCAACACCACCTACACGTATACCTTCAGCAACGGTACATCCAATCAGTACAAGCTCAACAGCTTTAACGCCAATGGCAGCACCTTTCTCGTCGCGCCGGCTGCATCCTCCTTCGTCAAATTACGCAGGGTCAATAACGCCCAGGTGTCGGGCGCACGCAATATCGTATACATGGAGACCACCGCCTCTACAGCCAATGCCTGCCCCTCGCCAGCTGCATTGAATCTAAAACCTCCCTATATCGATACGATGGAGAACCTCCTGGCGGCAGGCATGCTCAACCAGGGTACAGACAATATATTTACCAATGCTGGTAATGGTGATGGTAATAACAACAACATCGAAAGGGTGGACGTGATCTTTCCCACAGGTCTTAATACCGCCTCTCCGACACAGGCAGGATTCGCCATCTTCGACAGGGGCGTCAACAACGCTCATGACCCCTTCCGTATCGTAGCTATCACCAGCCTCGATGCCCAGGGCAATCCCAATGGCTTCGGGTCGGTAAAGACCTGCACGGGTGGCAACGGCTCCAACAACGGCAATTGGGGGCATCCTACTACCGCAAATGGCAACAAACAAATAGCCTGCTATGTCATGCGAAAGGATGCGAGTGATCCGTATCTGCGCGTCTCTTCCAATATCAACCAGGAATTAGGCGGGGTATTTTATTCCTTTGCCGACCTGGGGATCACATCCGGACAAACACTTTATGGGTACTCGCTGCTGGGGTCCGATGGCGTCGCCTCCCCTACCAGCGCACAACTACTCGATCTCAGCAATACCTCTGTCTATCCTACCACCACCACCGAATCTAGCGGCGGCCTGGACCTGGTGGCCATAAACACCGTATTCCAGACAGGGTCATATGTTGTGCTGGCGCTGCCGCCTGCCACACCCGCACCCCGGCCCGATGATCCGGCGCCCATCACCCGCTGGCGTATCTTCCCTACCATGCCGCACCAGGGACAGCTCCTGACATTACAGGCGCCCCACGACGGCAGCTATTCTCTGTCCATTTATAACACCGTAGGTATTGGCCGCACGATCTTCATCCAGGTCAATGCAGGACGGGCATCCATTACACCACCCACGATCACCGGATTGTATTGGCTGCAGCTCACCAGTGCAGACGGTCATCTTATCCCCGGCAGCGGTCAGCTGCTGATACAATAGGTACACCCCCGGCCCAAATTCCGTCAGGGCAATATCTCAAATTCCTGTTTCACCCTTACATCCGTCGAACTGCTGCCTGCCCACGCCTGAAACTTCCCCGGCTCCACGGTCCAGTTCATATTCTTGTCCAGGATGGCCATATCGTCAGGACGCAGCGTAAAATGTACGGTCTTCTTCTCACCCGGCTGCAACGTTATCCTTTCAAATCCACGCAACACCGACTCATAGGTCGTCACACTGCTGACCTCATCCTTTAAATACAGCTGCACTACCTCATCTCCTTTTCGGCTGCCCGTGTTCGTAACATCCACCGACACTTCGATATCGCCCTGCAGATGTTGCTGCTCCGGCGTAACAATCAGATTGCTGTAGGAAAAGCTGGTATAGCTAAGCCCGTAGCCAAAAGGATACAGCGGCCCGAAGACACTGGTATGTCCCACGCCATTCTTACCCTCCATGGGTTGTGAGCCGGGCTTGTAGGGAAAGTTCAATTCTATCTGCCCTGTCGTCTTGGGGAACGTGATGGATAGCTTCCCGCCGGGATTATAATCTCCTAATAGCGTCTCTGCAATAGCCTGCCCTCCATAGGAATTGGGGAACCAGGCTTCCAGGATGGACGGGATATATCTGTTGGCCCAGTTGACCGTTAGCGGCTGACCGTTAATAAGCACCAGCACGACGGGTTTACCCGTTGCCTTCAACGCCTCCAGCAACTGCTCCTGCCGCCCCGGCAGTTCGAGACTGGTACGGGACATGCTTTCACCTACTCTTTTTTCGTCTTCTCCCAACACCGCAATGATGACATCCGCATTGGCAGCCTTGGCAACGGCATCCTGTATGCCCGCATTCTCTGTAGCCGTCAGCGGCGTATGGATGATCTCGCTCTCCGGCCAGGTACTGTCTACGATATTACATCCCTTTACATAATCCAGCGCCACCTTCCCTCCCAGGTAGGAACGCAACCCCTCCAGCACAGAGATAGGTGAAAGATGCGAAGGGCCATAACGGCTGATAGCATAAGAAGTCTCCGCCGCCAGAGGTCCTGTTACCAATATACGATGCAGCTTATTTTTATCGAGAGGCAGCAGGCTGCTGTCGTTCTTCAACAGCACCAACGACTCGCGCTCCATCTGCAGCATAAAGTCGCGGTTGCCGTTCATCAGCGCATCAGATCTTTTGGGATCTTTTACATACGGTTGATCAAAAAGCCCCAAACGGAATTTGACCCGCAGCACATCCGCCACCCGTTGATCCAGCGTCTTCATGCTGACACGCCCTTCCTTCACCAGTTCGCGAAGAGGTTCAATAAAAATACGGGGCTGGGTAAAATTGGTACGCACGTTCAATCCGGCCTCTATTACCTGCCTCACTGCTTCTTTATAGGTGTCTGCTACATGATGCTTGGAGAAAAGATATTCCACTGCCTCACTGTCCGAAACGACATATCCATCAAATCCGAATTTCTGCCGTAGCAGTTCCGTAAGAAAAAAATAACTGCCTGTGATAGGAACTCCATCCCAGTCATTATAGCTGCTCATTACTCCCATGGCATGCGCCTCCTGTATCACCCGGCGAAAGGCATAGAGATATAGTTGATACAGCTCCCGCGGCGCCACATGGGGGTCTGTACGCGCCTCTCCGTCACGTCCTCCCTTCGGCATACTATAGACGGCAAAATGTTTCAGGGTAGAAGCTACCCCTTCATGCTGGATCCCCAGCGTCATCTGCTTGCCCAGCTCAGCTACGAGAAAAGGGTCCTCTCCATAGCTCTCCACCGTACGGCCCCAGCGCGGATCACGGGCCAGGTCCAGTATGGGAGCATAGACATTCGTATACCCCAGGGCCTTTGCCTCTCGTCCGGCAATATGCCCCGCCTGGTTTACCAATGTTTTGTCCCAGGTGCTGCCGATGCCGATGGGGGCAGGTAATGAAGTAGCCCGGTCATGATTGAGACCATGGATCCCTTCGTTGGTGAAGTCTACGGGAATGCCCAGCCGGGTCTGCTCTACAAACCAGCGTTGCACCGTATTGATGGCCTCCGCATGCCGGCTGAAGGGATAGGACAGCGACGTGGCCGCCTTGGAATTGTACGCCAGGCTGTTCAGCTCCTCATCGATATTGGCGATGCCATCCTTCCATATCTCGTTCTTCCATTCAGGTGTGGGGAGCGAGTCCTTCAGTACCCTGCCATATCCGTATAAGGTCGCCATTTGGCAGGTTTTTTCTTCCAAGGTCATTTGCGACAGCAGGTCCGCGATACGGAACTCTACCGGTTGAGTGGGATCCTCAAATATATCCTTAACGCCATTTTTATTAAAGTCGATCCATCCTTCATGATACATCGTCTGTCCTTCGGACGAGATCCTTCCAGTCGCTCCTGTGGAACGTTGTTGCTGGCCGTGGCCGGCGATGGCTATAAAGAACAGCCACCCGATACAAGCAATTTTTTTCATAGGCTGGCAATATACGCCTATGCATGCTCATTCCTTTGAAATGACAGGATTAAAATAATGCCGCTGAGGATGCCCGAAATAAAAATGAACTCCTGGCCAGGGATCTCCACTACGCTGTTCATAAATAACAGCTGGGTCAGGATCAGGAAAATGGAGAAAGCCAGTAATACGATTTTTTGGAGCGCCTGCTTCGACCTGCACTTGACAAGTCCAAAGATAGAGATAGCGGAAAAGAAGAGTCCTACTAATATAGCCATAAGGTTTGGTTTTTCACAGGTACGTACGGGGCGGATATCCTTCCCCGCTTTATTCCAAGATACACCACGCCACCTGCCATTCCAATAGGAAAACTACTAGTCCGGATCGAGTGATTGTAACAGTTCCCCGGGAGTAATATCCAGTCCCCTCGATAGCATTACAACGGTGGTGAAGAGGATATCTACCTCTCCCGCCTCGATACGACGCAATTGATGTGATGTCAATCCCGTGGCGGTAGCTAATTCCTGGATGGTCATCTTCTTTTCTTCTCTCAGGGCAGTAAGATACCTGCCGAATTTTTTTAATACTTCGTCCTTCTGATCCATAAGAACAGGCATTTTAATGGGCCGTCAGGCCCGGGTTCGCGGCAATTTATTCGAGTGGATAGTCCAGCAGGGACGAAGGATGTACTTCCAGGGCGACGGCTAATTGTAAAAGAGTGGTCAGCGTTATATTGATCTGACCTTTCTCGATCTTTGCGATCTTACTGTTATCTATACTGCAAGCATACGACATTTCGCGGAGACTGAAGTCCTTCTGATTTCGGAGTTTTCGCAGGTTTTCACCGAATTTCTTTAATGCTTTTTTGTCGCTTGGAGTAATCATTACGATTTTTTCTAAAGAACACGTAAGGTGAAAGATTTTTTCAAAACTTTTGTGGCCTAAAAAGACCGCAATCATAATAGTTTACTTTAATTTCATTTTCCCTAGATTTGTACAAAAGCTCCATGCCCTCCCCTCCTACTATAAAAGAGATTGCCAGGCGGCTAAATGTCTCCGCTTCCACGGTATCGAGGGCGCTTCACGATCATCCCAGCATCGGTCTCCGTACCAAAACACGGGTACAGCAGCTGGCCGCCGAGCTCAATTACGAACCCAATCAGACAGCCATCTTCTTCCAGCAGCGCAAGACCTTTACCATCGGGGTTATTCTGCCCGAGCTGTCCGAAGCATTCTTCTCCGCCGCCATCAGCGGCATCGAGGATATGGCCGGCCGTCACCAGTATTCCGTACTGATGGGACAATCCCATGATGAAGAGGAAAGAGAAAAACAGATCGTCAGTACCATGAAAAAACACCGGGTGGACGGCCTGATCATCTCCATCGCCAAGAATACAAAGGATTATAGTCATTTCAATATGCTGCGCCAGGCAGGTATCCCCACCGTCTTTTTCGACAGGATACCCAATCTGACGGATATCCACTATGTCGCCTGTGATATGGTATCGGGCACGGTCCAGGCAGTAAAGTACTTATTAGGCAAAGGCCACCGGGTCATTGGTATGATCAATGGCCCCGACAAGCTCCTGGCCAGCCGCCAGCGGGAAGAAGGCTATATCAAGGCCATGCAGAAACACCGGCTCAAATACGATCCCACTCTCGTCGTTTCCTCCGACCTCACTAAAGAAGGTACCGACAAGGCCATGAACAAGCTCTTGTCCCTGAAAAGGAAACCCAGCGCCATCGTGGCTTTTAATGACTATGTCGCGCTCGACGCCGTCCAGTTTGCCGTAAAGAAGAAATACAAGGTCAACGAAGACCTCACCTTTGTCAGCTACGCTAACCTCCCCATCAGCCACTACACCGCCTTCCCGCCCGTAGCCTCCGTTGAACAGTTCCCCTATATACAAGGTCAGCGCGCTACAGAGACACTCCTGGAAATACTCACGTCCAATACCCCCACAGATGCTCCCGCATCTCCCGACCACTGGAAAAAGGTTATTTTGGAATCCCACCTGGTGATCCACAACGAAGACTAGCCGCACGCCCTGGCCGCCGGCCGATGAATCCCACTCTCCTGGCCGCCCCCTCTCAAAATGCGCAATCGTTTGCTTGTCTGAAATCAGAATTATCTGGTTATGTTTGAAGCATGTTCCCGCGCATCCTGGAGGCCTATGGCCTACCCGAAGATCAATGTTCCATCCGGCCATTCGGCACGGGCCTTATCAACCATACCTGGAAAATCAGCTATGGGGCTGCATCGTATATCCTTCAACGTATCAACGATGCCGTATTTCATCACCCTTCCCTTATCGCGGAGAACATGGAATCCCTGGCTCTCTACCTGCAGACCCATCATCCGGAATACCTTTTTGTCAAACCTCTGAATACCCTCGACGGCAGGAACCTCGTCCATTCACAAGAAGGCTATTTCCGCCTGGTGCCCTTTATCATGGGTTCCCATACTATTGACGTGGTATCAGCCGCCGACCAGGCCTATCAGGCCGCACGGCAGTTTGGAAAATTCACCAGCCTCCTGGCGGGCTTCCCCATCGGACGCCTCCATCTGACCCTGCCCGACTTTCACAACCTTTCCCTGCGGTACAGACAGTTCGAGGACGCCCTTCAACATGGCAATCCGGCTCGTATCGCCGCAACTGCTGATCAGATCGACGCTCTGCGCTACTTCCGGGACATCGTACAGACATTCGAGGACATCCGCCTCCATTCCGGGTTCCGTCTGCGCGTCACACATCACGATACCAAGATCAGCAACGTACTGTTCGACGATGCGGGTCACGGTCTCTGTGTCATAGATCTCGACACGGTCATGCCCGGCTATTTCATCAGCGACCTGGGCGACATGATGCGCACCTATCTCTCTCCCGTCAGCGAGGAAGAAAAAGATATGGAGCTCATCAGCGTTCGGGACGAATACTTCCGTGCCATCGTCCGCGGATACCTCTCCGAAATGAAGGACGAGCTCAGCGCCGCTGAGATGGAACACATCGTATACGCTGGTAAGTTCATGATCTATATGCAGGCCCTGCGCTTCCTGACAGATCACCTCAACGACGACAGGTATTACGGTGCAAAATACGAAGGCCATAACTACGTCAGGGCCGTCAATCAGCTCACCCTGCTGCAGCGGCTCACAGAAAAAGAGCCCGTATTCAACGGGCTCGTAGCTGAATTTTCAGTATCGACGTAATCTGGCAGGCCTGCGACTCAATAGCTGATCTTAAATACGGCTATGTTCTTCAGCCGCCCTCGCTTCTGCAGGGAGGAAGGTATTTTTACTTCCAGCCGTCCATCTGTGACTTGCCAGTGCAACCTTTCTCTTTCGCCAAGCAATGCCACACTGCGCACCAGTTGCAGCCCTTCAACAGGTATGGTTATCTGTGCAGGGAGGATGATATCCTCTCCTTCGGAAAGCCAAAAGGCAAATCGAGCCTTTCGGGAGGCTAAAGCCGTGAGATAAATATTACCAGTGGAATAAGGAGCTACCGGCGTCGTACCATAGATTCCTTCCCCGTTGATCTTCATCCATTCGCCTATACCCTTCAGCCGTTGATACACCACGGGATCCCAGTCGCCGTTGCCGTTAGGCCCCACATTCAGCAGGAAGTTTCCGCCCCTGCTGACGATCTTTACCAATAATACGAGCAGATCATGGACGGACTTGTACTTATCATCGGGACTATAGCTCCAGGACGTGCCCATGGTCATACAGGTTTCCCAGGGATAGGATAAAGGCTTATCTGGCACTTCCTGCTCAGGAGTCAGATAGTTCTCGAATTCGCCGCCCACAGTCCTGTCTACTACGATCAGGCCGGGCTGATGCTTCCGGGCCATGTCGGTAATGCGATCCATATGAATATCCATCTCGTAAGGATCGCCGGCCTTGGAAGAAGGCCGCACCCATCCTCCATCCAGCCATAATATGTCCACCTTTCCATACCCCGTCATCAACTCCTCGATCTGGTTATAAGTGAAATCCCGGAACTTTTGCCAGCGATCGGGATTTTTTGTGGTGCTATAATTAACATTATGATCTTTGGGAGGAAAATAAGGCCACCAGAAATATTCACTATGCCAGTCGGGCTTGGAAAAATAGGCCCCTATGAGAAAGCTGTCTTTGCGGAAGGCGTCGAATACCTCTTTGGTAATATTACTCCGTGGATCCGATGAAAAGGGTACTGCCGGGGACGTGATCTTATAATCCGTTTGGCCGGTATTGAACATACAGAACCCGTCATGATGCTTGGTAGTAAAGACTACATAACGCATGCCTGCTTCCCTGGCTGCTGCTGCCCATTTTGCAGGATTGAAAGCTGCCGGATTAAATGTCGCCGGCAAGTGCTCATAAGCTTTCTTGTATCCAAAGTAATCGGCACTGTACTGTCCGGAGCGCTTTACCCAATCATCCGGACAGATGGTCCAGCTTTCCGCCACTCCCCATTGACTATAAGGGCCCCAGTGCATAAAAAGACCAAATTTGCAGTCCTGCCATTGGGAAATACTACGGACCACAAGCGTATCTTTTGGAGATTGGTACTGAGCCCATATACAGGCTGGCCAGATACACATACAAAAAAGTGGAATTATAAAATATTTAGTCATATACTATGGTTGTTGTACAGGTACCAGCCGGACTTTTCTTAGGTTCATCACCCCAAGCCCGGGTTTGGCCTCTCCTTCGATAAGCAGCCTGCTCACTCCACTGGACAGGTTCAATATCCCTGCATCCCAATCCTTGAATACCTCCCATCCTCCGGTGGTTCTCACAAGACCTTTTATGACGGATGTTTGGGCATTCCCAGTGCCGGCGCTGAGATGTATCATCGAGCCGGCAGATTGATCCGTACAGGCATAGCTCAGCATCACTCTATACTTTCCCGTAGCTGGGACATTTATCGTCCATTCCGCCGAATCGACACCCATCCAGGTATTGATATAAGGTTCTTCAGTCAGGGACAGGGCAAGCCTGTCACCTTTCAGGGACGCATCTCCCGCCGTCAGGTCATAGGTCCCATCCTCTCCCGGAAATACTCCCAGGCCGGCCAGCGATCTGCCTTCAGCCCCCAACACGACGACAGTATTATTTTCGTCCCTGAACGTCTTATTGCTGAGGTCTATATCGATGCCCCTGCTGCCGCTTTCAATAGACAATTCCCTCCGGGTGCTGTCAGCCAGGAACCATGCCCTCGGAGAAGTCCCTATGGCGGGCGCCAGTGGCACATGAAGCCGGCCATTGGCGGGCCAGTTGAAAACATGCAGGTAATATACACCGGGTCGGGTGGTGATCCGCCCCCAGCCTACCCTTCCAATGGTATTGGCGCGGGTGCCATAAATGGATTCCCCATTGACCCTCATCCACTGTCCGATGCTGTACATCAGCTCTACGCTCCTGGCAGGCACAGTACCATCCCCCATCGGCCCTACGTTCAAAAGATAGTTGCCTCCTTTGGATACAATATCGGCCATGTTGCGGATCAACTGCCGGGGAGAGCTCCAGCGCTGATTGTTTTTACTGTATCCCCAGGTGCCGTTCATAGTCATGCAGGACTCCCAGTCCATTCCCCGGAAGCCTGTCTCCGGAATATGCTGCTCGGGCGTCACCAGGTCGCCGTTGGCCCGGGAATACTGGCTGTTCTTTTCAAAAGCATACAGGCGGTTGTTCATGATAATATTAGGCTGATGAGCCTTTACCATGGCTACCAGTTTGCGGGCTCCCCATTTCTCGCCCTGTATCTCTTCCGAGCTGTAATCCCACCATACTACATCGATAGGTCCGTAATGGGTGAACAGCTCTTCCGCCTGTTTATACATATATTCCACATACTTACTATTATCTCTCCCATCATTTTTCACGCCGCCGGGAGCCGGCAGCCCATGCTCTACATATGCATCAGGATGATGCCAGTCCAGCAGGGAAAAATAGATGCCGACTCGCAGCCCCTGTTCATGCAGTGCGTTGATGATCTCCCTGGCGAGATCCCTGCCTGTGACATCCATAGCATCGAAAGTAGTAGTCCTGGTGTCGTGTAACGCAAATCCTTCGTGGTGACGGCAAGTGAATATAACATACCGGCAGCCGGCAGCCTTTGCCATACGGGCCCATTCCCGTGCAAAATCCTTTTTCGGCCTGAACAGGGGAGTCAGCGTCTTCTCATATATATCAGCAGGAATATTAGCCGCATTTTGCAGCCATTCCGCCGCACCCCCGTTGGCGGCATAATCCTTCCCTTCCCAAATCCCTCCCGCCACGCTATAGAGCCCCCAATGTACAAACATCCCGAAGTGGGCATCACGGAACCATTCCATCCGCGCATCCCGCAGGTACTCGGGTTCCTGTGCATTAAAGGCGAGTGCTGAAGTGTCCTGTGCGTCGAGCCGCGAAACGCTTATTAAAGCCGATACTATGTATATTCCTACTCTTTTCATTCTGGACTATTTTAAATTATTGACTATTTCTGGTAAAATTTTAATGCAATCTTCCGCAGGAACAACCTTTGCAGATATACCATGCCCCCGGGCCCAGGCTTTCTCCATGCCGAAAAAGTCCGGCCAGGCAACATTCCCCCCTTCCAGACGCTTTTCAACATACCCGAAGAACATCTTCCATCGGGCCAGATAAAAATCTCTTAGCAAACCACTCCATTCCTTGTTGGCATAGTCATGTACCAGCGTGGCAGGATTACTGTCAGGCCCCCAATATGTGATCTGTACCCTGGCATTCCATTCAGCGAGATCTTTGTCCTTTTCATCCGGCAGCACACTGCGCGCATGCCCTAGCCATGAATCCAGCCGAAAAGCCGCATTGGTCGCCGTCCATCTATCCTGCAGCATTAACAGGTGTACAAATCTTTGCCCGGCAATTTTGAACAATGTCAGGTCATGGCGGTCCCATGCCTTCATCATATCTGCATAGACCTGTCTTCCTTTCAGCGCTATCACCTGTCGTATTATATCCACCAGGTCGCAACGATAGGTTTCGGATGAAGCAAAACGGCCGGCTACCCTGGCAAAATGATCCGCGGCCTTCGAAAAGATCGCCTCATCAAAAGGTAGTTTTTTCGAGCCCCAGGTAGAGACGCTGGTGATGAAATTAGTATCGGGCCGGGCACAGAAGATCGATTCATACGCGCCTGTCAATTCATTCGTATGCGATATGTAGGCCGACTGCAGTAAAAGTTGCCAGGCTTTATAGATATCGGCATCGTATTTCCCATACCGGGAGATAGTATATCTTTTTAAGAACACATCTACACCTGGTGACTTTTTTCCCCATGCACACTGCAACAAGGAGGCATACATAATATCATTGTTGGCAATTCCTTCAGGTACAATGCCGATACCTTCCATCGAACGACCCGCCACAGTGGTTCTCGCCCGCGCCGGTTCCAGCAGTATACGGATCAACCTGCCTTCCATACCCACTGTACCTCCCGCGTTGACCATCGAGCACCATATCCATGGGTATCCCGAAAAGCCGTCCGTTCGCTCCCAGTTATTATCCGCATCCCCCCTCAGATCCAGGATCAGCGTATGCTGCCTGTCAAGTCCTTTTAAAAAATCTCTTTTCGGATTGTCCTGCCATGCCTGCAAGATCCAGGTACTGCCCGGATAATATTGTTGCATATTAGCTTGTATCGACGCAGCCGCGGCCGGAAGATCAATATTGCCGGTGGTTCCCCCTTCATGGAACAGATCGCCGCCGAAGAACTTTGCCTCGCCGTACAATTGCCTGTCACCATAGAATTGATCCATATAATGATAATACCGCGCAGCAATGCTGCGGAACAAGGTATCCTGCGGAAGCAGAAAAACAGGGCGCTTAAACCCCTCTCCCCAATTCCCCTGATCGACCACGGCCGCGGCTGGAAAATATTTCTGGATGGTGGAAGGCACCATACCGCAAAAGCCCTGCAATACGGGCTGTATGCCCAGCTCATGCATACGTCTCAGCAGCCGCTGTTGCAGGAGGGTCCATCGATGGATCATGGCATCGCTTACCGGGCCTCCCCACCCCTGTATATTCCCCATCAGCCACCATGCATTAAAAGCTGGTCCCGGAATATACCTCCGTATGTCCTCATCCGTATAGCCAATATCCTGCAATACATGCTGCCATATTTCCTCCGTGCCCATGGGAGCCAGCATGAGATTGACCCCATTCAAAGCCATCCAGTCCAATTCGTGCTCCCATTCTTTCCAGCCCCAGAAGCTCATGGTATAGTTGTAGGTGCAATAGTTCAGGGCATACCTATGCTCATATTGCGCGGCCACAGGTATCACGCCGGCTGTAGCAGGCAACGAAGATGGTGAGGCTGTCTGGTCTCCGGTATGCGAAATGCTGATGCCGCAATAGTTCCGTAAGTAATCCCCCAGCGCATAGGCTGCCGCGATTGTAGAAGATGCGTTGATATATAGCCGTTGTCCCCTGGTGAAATAAGAAGCCGTATCCACGGTCGTATGTCTTATAGAATGAAAAACGATCCTTTTATCCAGGAAAGGGGCCCTCCTTTCGATCAGCGATTGTATTGCCTGCACATTTTGCGCGTGCAAAATACCGCCGGCTGGTACCAGCATCAGAAAAAAGATATATAGCCTGGCTGTCATTATTTTGCCTGTTCTCATTGATTGCTGCTTTTGTCCTTCTTATTGTATGGTTACCTTCCTTATATACCCATTGCCCCGGTCAAGCACA